>Ga0181560_10000515_pt1 | contig 35046 bp, 4 predicted proteins | sample 011ome_20_FD_133751 | JGI IMG/M metagenome (GOLD analysis project Ga0181560, IMG submission 133751) | Coastal salt marsh microbial communities from the Groves Creek Marsh, Skidaway Island, Georgia - 011509CT metaG (megahit assembly) | ecosystem: Environmental > Aquatic > Marine > Intertidal zone... | reverse complement strand
TTGTCTTCGTTCACCGAGCGCGGGAGAGCGTCGACGACGGAACCGGATGGCGCGGATGCCGTGGGCGGCGAGGCGCCGCCGTCGAAACCGCGTGGAATCTCCGCCTCGCCTAAAAATGGCAATTCAACATCCGCTGAACCAATAGCGAGGACGTTCTTGCGCAGATCAATCGTACACTGATGCCGACGTAACATGTCGAGACCGAAAATAAAATCAATATCTTGCTCCTTTTCCAAAACGGTGATTGCCGTCGATAAAAACGTTCCGCCCACCTTCATCGGCGCTTGGTGAATGCGCCCCAAAATCTTCTGCGTGCCCACGCCCTTGGCCGTTCCTTGAAATCTATCATCAATCAATCGCTCAAGACCACACCTGCGCGCGCACGTCACCGACATGATGGACATTTGAGCGCCGCTATCCACAAACGCCTTCAACGCCACGCCGTTGATTTCGGCATCCACGTACAACATAACCACTTGTCCAAACACTTCAGGCGTTTCATCAATCGCCGTCCGCATGTTTTCCTCAACATTCGCCTTACGTATCGCCTCTTCAATCTTTCGCTGCGCCTCAATGTCGAACGGATCGCTATGTAACAACGCCAGCTCTTCGTTGCGAATTCTCATCGCTTCGGCTTCGCGGCTATGAAACTCCCGCATGCGCGTCTGAAACGTCTCCACATCCCCCGAATCGATCGCCCGCGCGAACAACGGATCCGACATACGCAAACGTTCCATCGCGACGCGATCGGCGGCGAACGCACGCATCATCGCCAAGGGATCCACCGCGGAACCATCCGAGCTCGTCGCCCGCGCCCCACCCATGGATGAATTCCCCGACCCGTTCGTCGTCGCCGTCGCCGCCGCGTGCCCACCTCCGGGCGCGACGAGGGCGACTAAATCATTATCTTTAAATCCACACCGCGCGAGCGAGCGATCGGAGGCGGAGGACGACGACGTGGAGGCGGTTTCAAGCGTGCGTCCATCCACCGTGGCGATGAGCGCGCGCACGTCGCGGTCGAGTTCCGCGCCCACCGCCGCCTTGAGATCGGCAATCGTGGCCGAGCCGTCGATGGTGATGCTCACGACGCCATCGATCGAGGGCACGGCCACGGTGAGGCGCATCGCGACGGAGAATGCGGTCGCGTGTGTCGTGCGATCTCGTTTTTGCGTCACAATTGCGCACGATGCGTCGATCTGCGGCGCCGAGAAGCGATGGACGGGCGACGCCATCGCGCGCAAAGGTGACGCCGCCTACGATGCGTGCGTCAGGGGCCAAAGCGTCGAACGAGGCGATGCGATATCGACGGATGATGATGATGATGATGACTGTGATCGCGATTGTTGGATTAATCTTTGGCGCGCGGTATTCCCAGCGCACGGGCGACGACGTGGTCATGACGGCCGACGCACCGTCCGAACACGACGGTCCTCGCGCGATCATTGGCGATGCGAACGAATGGCTGCCACCGCAGCGCGAGATTGGGGCGCGATTTCTCGAACGCGAGCGGGACGCGTGCGCATTCGCGTCGGCGCCCACCGTCTCGAGCGCCGTTCGTGGCGCCCAACCGCGGTTAATTACGAAAAAGGTCACCACCGCCGCGTTACGCGATGCATTTACTTTGCCTGCGTTATTGAAACGGAGCGGGAAGACGTCGGTGCAGCACGCGCATCCGGCGTATCACATCGTCGCGGGTGGTTCGGTGGAACGGATGACGACGCTCGAAACGTTCATTGAACGGTATTTGCGCACCGATGACGTGGCGAACGTGAGCTTTGTGTTTGATTCCATGTCAGATGTGTTGAGTGACAAACGGTTAAAGTCGAAATCGAGCGGGAAATCACTCGTGCCGCGACGATTGGGGCACGCGGTGGATGAGCCAGAGGCGGTGATTCCGGTGCTCAGCGTCGGCGGCGACGGCGCGGGATTGGCGATGCATCAGCACGACGCGACGTTATTGACGCTGTTGCACGGGTACAAGTTGTGGCTCGTGGCTGCGCCCGAGGTGGCAATGCCGGATTTTGTGTTTGACAGCATGCATGGGTACGGGTACATGTTATTAGAGGACGCGTTGAAGCACAGGGGCGAGGCGTCCATGTCGGGCGTGCAATGGTGCGTGCAGCCGCCAAACACCGCGGTGTATTTACCCGGGCACTGGTGGCACGCGACGGTGAATTTAGGCGAAGCCGTGGCGTTTGCGGAGCAACTCGGTGGGGGGTTTACGCCCATGGCGTATGAAGCGGCGGCGGCGACGACGGGGAAGCAGCGCGCGCAGACGTTGTCGGCGCACGCCCGGGATTACATGTTCAAGGACAAGGTGGATGTAGCGATTAAAACAGCGCAGGAGGCGATTGAGGTTGATCCGTTACAAGTTATGGCGCGATTTGTGCTCGCAGAGTCGTACGCGAGGCTTAAAAAGGCGCCAGAGGCGTTACAGTCGATGCGAGACGCCGCCGAAGCGGTTCGGTCGTCGTCGAGGCGCGCGACGCCACCCGTGCCTGAACTCTTTGCTGATTCTTTGTTACGCATCGCGTACACGCTGTGCGTGCCTTTGGCGGAATTGTCCAAGGAGGCTGTGCCGATGGGTATGGAACTCATTCGTGAGGCGCTCGAGGCGGTGCCGACGAGTTTGGAGAATAATATTTTGAGCGACGTCTTGGGCGAATGTTCGCCCGACAAAGTAGTACGACAGGAACAATAGGAAGGATATATCATTACAATTCGCGCGCGCGTTGCATTGCAATACTAATATTGTCATCATCATCATCATCACGCTCTCGTGCAGCTACGTGTGCGACGATGCGAACACAAAGGCGTGGGCGAGAATGAGCTTGGGAAAAAAGCCGTGCCGAGCGACGTCTACGAGCGCCTCGCACGCCCTCACGGCGTGTTCTATATCCGCACTCCACGCGTGTGGCGTCACATCCAACGGACGCTGTGCCCGTACGAACACCTTTGCCGCATCGAGAAGGGTTTTATCACCCTTATATCGCCGCGCACGACGACGCTCGGTGAGGAATTGAGGAAGCGCGCGCCAACCGGCGGGATGCTCCGTGTCCGCGAGCGTCGCCGCGAGCGCTTGATATTCTGCGCGAGACGTCTCGTCGCGCCGCTGGCGCTCGTACTTTGACGAACCATCGTCAATGACGACCGCAATAGCCGGCCCGCAGCCGCGGCGATTGAGTTGCAAGGCGATTTCAAATGCTATTCTTGCTGAGGCGTCGCTCGCGGCGAGCGCGCAGACGACGACGGGCGCACGCCGGCTCGATGTCGCATTCAGTATCGTTTTCACGCACCGCGCCGCAACGTTCGACGTATACTGGTCATTCAACGACGATGATGACGCGACGTGTGCCGAAATCGTGCGTGGAAGATGAATGCCGTGCACGGGAAGCGTGGAAGCAAATGAGGCAAATGACCAGCGTTCGACGTCGGCGAGCACGTCGACGAGGAGCCACACGCGCGGGACATGGTTTTCCACCGTCCAAACCGCGTCGTGGTTCAACCCGAACGCGCATGCGTCGAAATATTCTTCACAATCCACCGCACGCACGATGGCTTGCGTTAATCCTGGGCTCGCATCGTCGTCGTCGTCGTCAGTGGCGTCGGTCTGGCGACCGTGTGAGCCAAATACGAGCGACGGCGACGCAGACATGGATAATCCGAGCTCAGGGTGCCAAATGCTTTGTATCCACGGCACATCTGCGCGCACTCGAGCGTTTGCGTGATGGCCCAAATCATCCCATTCGCTCGCGAGCTGCTGTCGCATGTGCGGTACGATTGTTTCGTCTAAATCTCCTCCGTTGCTCTCCGACGTCATCAAATTCATGTGCGACCCGGCGCAGTGTACGATTTCGACGTGATCGCACGCCAACGGCCACACGTACCCGCTCACGGATTGTAACAACCCACCGTGCGCGTCTAGGCGTAAATCGGTTTCGAAAAGTGCGGAACTTTCGGTGCCGGCTTTGTAATGAATGACTTTTCCTCGGACGCGAGAGAACATTTTACGCGGGACTCGGCTCGATAACGCTGGATCCGCTTCGACGCCGCGAAGCATGCGCCAAGCGCCGGAATCGATAGAACCATCTTCGAGCTGGTTCATACCGCTGTTCCATTGCGCCGCGTACGGACCTTTACTGATTTGCTCGTCCAGTTCTCTGGCGTTGAACGCGCGGCCGAGCGCCTGATGCGCGACGTCTTCGAACATCGCGTACTTTTCTTCTCGTGAGAGATTTTGCCAACCCGCGGCGACGGTGTCGAAATGAAACGACGAAAGCGCGACTTCCATATACATCAATCCCGTGCTTTCGTTATCGGGACTCTCGTCGTCGTCGGTGGTATTTTCGTCGGGGATGTCGTTCCAATCCGACTTGAACTGTACCGGATGCGGCGCGTCGAACAAAAAGCACAGCGACACGGTGCGATCTAAAACATTCTCCAACACCAACGCGCTCTCGATCGCGAGCACGCCACCTAAAGAGTGTCCACCGAGTATGATTGGCGAATCATCGTCTTGTTGCGCGTGCATGGCAAATGCGTGCGCGTTGGCCGCATCCGGCCACGGCTGCTCTGTCGTATCGCGTTCAAGCGTCAATACTGGGTGTGCGCCGAGTGAAAGTGCGTCAACAAGTTTCATGTACGCCAGTGGACCATCCCCAAACGCGGGTGCACCGAGAAAGAGCGCATTTGGCGTTGTCGCCTGAGACTTTAAGCATTTCACCATGTCCACGTTTGCCTTTGCGTTTGAAGCCGTCTTTGTCGTCGTCGTCGACATCGACGACGGATTCGAATTCGACACGAGATGCTCCAAATACGCAATCATCTTCAACGGCGTCGGCTGCGTGGCTAACGTCGCAACGTCGATATCCTCATCAATTTTAATCGCGCGCTTCAACGTCGTCGCCAATTCCACGGCGCCTATGGAATCCACGCCCATCGCCATTAAATCATCTTTCGCGCCGACATCTTCCCCGAACACGTCGCGAAGCGCGTCGTACACGACGCTCGCTATATTCACGACATCACGCGATGGCGTCGTCATCGGAAAGACGGCATTCGGTCGATCGACTCGTCGCGGTATTGATCTTTTTGGCGACGTTTGACATCCGAGCGCGGTTTCGCCCGTGAAACTCACCATCGTCTCCTCGCCGAACGCCGTCGACATCTCTCTCAACCCACCGCCGTCGTGGTCATCAACATGCGATGACAATGACTCCATCGTGCGTCCTACGTATGCTGCGATGGCTGACGTTGGCAATGAACCTTGAGTGACGCCGACGCCGACGCCGACGTCGCCTCGATGCCGAGTCAACGCGCGACCGCCGCCCATCTGGCGCACCAGATTCCACCTCACCATGCGCACCGCACCGCGCCCGCGCCCGCGCGTCGTCGCTCGACACACGCGAGCATACGCCGCGTCTTTCGCGCGCACGCGCCCAGAGCGCACGTTGACGACGAGCGACATGTCAGAAGACCCACTCGATGTCCCGCGGCTGCCGACGACGACGTCGAGCGCGGCCATACGCTCGCGCGCGTCGCGACGCGGCGGCCCCAGCGCATCCGCGCATGCAAACATCAACCTCGCCGCGGCTTCGCACGAAAACACCGCGGCGCCTTCAGCGCGCTTGGCGCGAATGACGACACGATGGACATCGAGCGCGACGTCTGCCGCCGCCTCGAGCGCCGGCGCCGGCGTCGGCGCCAACCACAACGATTCCCTCGCGTACACCACCGGCGCCCCGCGCGCGCTCGTCGCGCCGCGCTGATGATGACGACGATGATGGCACAACACCGCGTGGACGTTTGTGCCCGTGAATGCGAACGCCGAGCACCCGACGACGCGCGAGATGTCCTCCTCCGACGACGTCAATGTCGCGCCGCCGACGGCGGTCCGCGGGATAGCCACACATCCAATACCATCACTTTCGCGCGCAAACGCCCGTTCCACGTGCGCGTTTACGCGCGCTAATCCCACAATGACAGGTGTCATCACCGCATCACACGCCGCACACGCGCGTTCGAGCGCGATGGCCCCGGCGGCGGCTTCGCCGTGTCCCGCCGACGTCTTACTCGCGCTCAACGCCACGACGACGCGCGATGTCGACATGTCATCGCCGAATGTCTCCGCAATCGCCCCGCATTCGATCGGGTCACCGAGAGGCGTTCCAGTACCGTGCATAGAGACCTCACGCGCGCGAATGCGATCGATGTGCGCGAGTGTGTACGCGTCGCGCATGACGCGGCGCTGTTGGGCGCCATTCGGCGCCGTGAGCGCCGCGGACCGACCATCCTGCCCGCACGCCGACGCTCGCACGACCATCATCGTCGTCGTCGTCGTCGTCGTCGTCGCGTCACTCGTCGTTGTCTTTTTCGCGTTGTGCTCTGGTTGTGGATGCCGTCGCCATCGCATGAGCGCCATGGCGGCGACGGATTCCGCGCGTCCGTAGCCGTCGGCTCGGGCATCCATCGTCTTGCACCGCCCGTCGCTCGAGAGCATCCGCGCCGCCGCGATGGCGTCGCTCGTCCGCTTGCTCAACAGGTAATTCACACCGCCACACATTGCAAACGTGCACGATGCCGTCGCCGCATGCGTGGCGATGTGGACGGTGACGAGCGATGCCGAACACGCGGTGTCGACGGCGAAGCAGGCGCCGACGTAGCCAAACGTATACGACGTCCGCCCGGCGCACGCGCTCAATGCGCTTCCCGTCGCCGAATGCGCGCTCGGTGCGATGTACGGCGCATAGAGCGTAGAATATTCCATGTGCTGCGCGCCGACGGCGACGATGACGTTGGTATCATCGCCGTACGGCGTTGATGTCGCGCATTCAAAGACGCATTCGAGAAATCCTCGATGTTGCGGGTCAACACGTTCGGCTTCGTGAATGCTCGTGAATGCGAATAACGCGCGGTCGAATGCGTCGACGCGCGGTAGAAACACACCAAATCGCATACCTGCGTCGGCGTCGGCGGCGGGTGTGGGTTCGATGGTCCATCGGATGACTGGCACGCGCGTCGCCGGGTCAGCCACGGGACGAAATCGTCCGGCGCGCGCGACGACCGCGAACGCCATCGTCAACCTAGGCGCATCATCTACGACGACGCGCGTCGTACCATGCCTCGTTGTTGTCTGCGTCGTCGTCGCGTTGCGTTTTGAATCCACGTACGCGGCGAGGGCGTCTATCGTCGGGAAATCAAAAGCCACCGTCGCCGGCAAATCCACGTCGCACGCGCTCGACACGCGCCGGCGCAGTTCGACGCTCGCAATAGAATCCAGCCCAGCATCCATCATCGGCGCTGAACACTCGAGTGATTTACCCACGAGTGATTGCGCGATGTCCCGCACGACATCGAGCGCGGTGGCGATGACGACGTGTGGATTGGACACCGGCGTTCCGCGTGTCGTCGGCTCGGCGTCGCGTCGTCGTTCAATCATCGGCGACACCACGACGCACGGATGCCGCGCACCGTCGTTCGCGTGCGAGATGACGCGCATTAAGATGTGCGCGCCAATGTCGAATGGAAGCGCGCGCAAACCGACGCGCTCGAGCCGCGCTTCGGTCGTCCCGCTTGCGCTCGCCATGCCTCGGGCGTAGTCAAACGCGCCCCAACGTATGGAGCGCACGTCTAATCCACTCGCGTACGCATCGAGCGCGTACGCATCGAGCGCGGCGTTGGCGGCGGCGTAATTTGCCTGTCCCGGAGCGAGCACGGAGGCGGCGATGCTGGAGAAGAAGACGCGAGATGCGGGCGGAGCGGCGTCGCTCTGTCGAAGGACGACGCGCGAGAGCGTGAGTTTCGGAGCGTAGACGCGACGTAACGCGTCGTGCGTTTGGTTGCGTACTGCGGCGTCACGGAGAACGCCACTGGCGTGGAGGACGACGCGGAAGTGCTGGCGACTCGCGAGGAGGTCGGTGGCGTTGACGTCGGCTCGGGAAGATGCGTCGGCGCTCGATGCGGTGACGACGCGACGCGGAGAGGGAGAATACGAACCGTCATGTAGTAACGGCGACGACCCACAGCGGCCGCGACGGGCGACGAGACGCACGTCGCAATCGGATGCAAGCAACACGCGCGCAATGGCGACACCGAGACCACCCGTGCCGCCTAAAATCTGCACACCGCCGCGCGTAGGATGCGGGTGTCGCGCGCGCGGTGGCACGAGCGCCGAGTCGCGCACGGTTCCGTGCGTCGTCGTCGCTTCTTCGCCACGTTCCGCTCGCGCACACGCGAATATAGCATTCAACGCATCATATGTCGTCGTCGTTGCCGTTCGTACCGCGTCTTGGTAGAGTTGCGCGGCGCTCAAGGCGGCGCCGACGAGGCGACATTCGCGAGGCGTCGCGCTTTCATCCAGTACGTCGTACGTTACGCGACGCGTCATCGACGCGTTACAAACTCGTCGCCGCCGCCGCACGTCATCGCAACACTCGTCGTCGTCGCGAACGACACCGCGCGCGCTGAATACCACCGTGCCGTCGCGAACATCGATCCAATGCGATGACGATTCGGTTCCCCGTTCGACGCCAACCGACGCCGCGGTTGGTTGGTCAGTCGTCGCGCGCGCGACGTCGACGCTTCGCACGCGTTGACACCACGGCGCGCCAGATTCCGCGCGCGCGATGCGCGTGATGTCTCGCGAGACAGTCCACGCCCACCAGCGCGACGCCGACGTGCGTGATGACGAAGATATGAAACGTTCCGCGTACGCGCGACACGATTCGGCTCGAATGGCTCCGCGACTCGAATACGCCACGGCGCTGACTGTTTTCATCTCCATGTGCCACGTCGACGTCGTCGTCGTCGCGACGAAGGCACGAATGATACGACCATTAGCATCGAACGCTCTTTCGGCAACTGCGACGATGCATTCGAACATCGACGATGACGAATGAGACGTAAACCTCAACGCCGCAGAGTCCAAACGCGCGTCTACGCGCATCATCATCGACTCTCCGCCGTGGTGCGGCCAATACGTGCGTCTATCTTCAACCACACACGCTGCATGTGCGACCACGCGCACGTCATTCACGCACGCATTCGTCGTACGCAGAATGACGTGCGCATTTGAACCTTGAAACGCAAACGCGCTCGCCGCCGACGTCGACATCCATCCGGCGCTCATTCGCGTCTGTCGCGCCAATCCAACATCCACCACGCGCGCCGTCGCAAACACCTCGCCCACGTGCGCATTCACGCGACGTAAATGGCACACGCCTTCATTTGCGCGCGCGTCGCGGGTGAGGGCATGGATGATGCGGGCGAGCGCGGCGGTCCCGCTCGCGGGTTCGGCGTGGCCGCGCCAGGATTTCAACGCCCGCGGCTCGAGCGCGCGACACACGTCGCCGTACGCCGCCGTCGCGGCGTTCATTTCGATCGGGTCCCCGAGCGCAGTTCCCGTACCGTGCGTGTACAGCACCATGACCGCCGTCGCGTATGACGCGTCGGCGAAGATCAACGCGGATTGGATGACGTCCCGCTGCGCCGCTCCGCTCGGCGCCGTGAGCGACGCGCTTCGGCCGTCTTGATTCATCCGCCCCGACGCCACAACCACGCCCTGAGGGCATCGTCCGTGATCGCCACGCGCATCAAAAGTAATCACGTCCACGGCTTCGGCGCGCCCATAGCCATCGGCGGTGGCGTCGAATGTCTTTGAACGTCCATTCGGGCTCAACATGCCGGCGCTCGCGAGCGCCGAATGCGTGTCGGGCGCGCACATAATCGATGCCCCGCCCACGCACGCGCCGGCGATTCTTCCAGCACCGCGCATGGCTTCGTTCGCGAGCGCCATGGCGCAGAGCGATGACGAGCACGCGGTGTCGATCACGAGCGCCTGGCCGCGCAAGGCGAATATAAATGCAATTCTGCCCGCGCAGCAGCTCGCCTCAGCGCCGACGCCCACGTACGCGTCCACGGGCGCGCCGACGATTCGTATAAGATTTCCATAGTCTTTCCCCGAAGCACCAATATACGACCCAATATCATGCGTGTCATCCATCGGTGCGATGGCGCGACAGACGACGACGGCGCGGATGAGCAGGCGCTGTCGCGGATCGCACGCGCGCATTTCAACCGACGTCGTCGGCTCGAATGGACTCGCGTCGACGCGTTGAATCACATGCGTCGGTGCGTACGCGCCGAACGCGTTGATTGGATCGTTGTGCGCGTCGACGAATCGCCGTGCGAGTGGGGTTTTCATGACGGCATCGGCGGTGGGGGTGGCGTCGTGGGCGCATCCGGACGCCGCGGCGGAGACGCGCGGTTCGGTTGGCTCGGGACGTCTCGCGACGGCGTTGACTTTGACTTTGGATGTCGTCGTCGTCGTCGACGAAGACGACGACGTCGCGGCCAGCGCCTTGGCGGCGCTTGCGATGGTGGGGTAGTCGAAAAATATCGTGCTCGGCGCGTCGGAACGCGCCAGAGCGGTGCACACGGCGCCACGCAAGTCGACGGCGGACAAACTGTCCAATCCGTGCTGCATCAACGGGTCGTCGACGCCGAGCGTCGTTCCGAGTGCCTGAGTGACGCACGTCGAGATGATGGCGCGAATCGCGCGCTCATCGAGCACTGTCGAGGGCAACGCATTCGACGCGTCGTGTTTCGGCTCGACGTGACGACGCGTGTGCGCCGAGGGAAAGAATGTTCTAAATCCCGCGAAGCCGCGAGCCAACGCGTGGACGTCGAGCGCCGCAGCGATGATATTCGCGCGACACGTGACGCGCCATAGCGCCGCCACGCCCTCGCGCGCGCGCAGCGCCCAGATACCCATGTGTTGTAATCTTCTGAACGTGTGCGCGTGCCGCGTCGCCATGCCGACGTCGGCCCAGGGTCCGAATTGGACCGAGCGCGCATCCGCGCCGGCGTTTCTGCGCCTCGCGACGTCGACGTCCATGGCACCATTCGCCGCGGCATAATTCCCCTGCCCAGCCGCGCCGAACGCGCTGGCGATGGATGAACATGTGATGATGCGCGTTGGCGTCGCCGCGCGCTCGTCGCTGCGCATCGCGACGGCGATGGATTTTGGGGCGAAGACGACGCGGACGCGTCGAGCGGAATGTCTCGCGAGCGCTCCGTCGGCTAACGCTCCACCGGCGTAGAGTACCACGTCCGCATCCGCCAGGGCGTCCGTGCGCGCCGCGGCATCACATGCCATTGCGCACGTCACATCGTCACCGTCGTCGTGGAACCACGTCGCACGTGCGGTTCTGGAGACGAGCGCGAGACGACATTCGGGACGCGACATTTGAGCCGCGAGCGCGCCGACGCCTCCAAATCCACCGACGACGAGCACACGCACCTTGGCCCGTGCCGGTGGTTGCATTCGAGAACGACGTCGTCGAACGTCGGTGCGTCGCACGGCGGCATGCGCGCGTAATTCGACCACGTCGCCGTCGTTGAATTCAACCGACGGATGTTTCTCAGCCGAGTCCTCGAGCTCGAGCGACTTGAATAGTCCATCCGCGTACGTCGCGCCGCGCGTCGAAAACCATCGCAGAGGTTTAGCGCATTGAAACGACGCGATGATGGATGTCGTCGTTCGTGTCGCATCGCGGGGTGTTGTCGCGAGCGATGGACACGCTGGTCGCCGCGAGGGCGTCGCCGCGACAGTCGCTGCGTACGCGCGGGCGGGCGGGCGGCGACCGGATTCTGCGTCAATCGTCGTCATCATCGATCCGAATGCTTTGGCGCATAAATCGACGATGCATGCTCGCGAGTTGAGATGATGTTGTGTCGTCGCTGGTGACGTCGTTGGTGCGATGCACGCCGCGGAGGAGACGCGGGTGGTGAAACCGCCGTCGACGTACGCGGCGCAGCCCACTGGGACGCGAAGCGTCAGGTTTCTCCTCGACGTCGTCGCCGCCGCGAGCTGCATCGTGCCATCCACGGCGGCGATGTAAGATGTGATGTCATCGGCGTTTGCGCGAGGGCGCGTGATCGTTGCCGCACGATTTTGGTGGCTAGTCGCGCGACGATTTGCAAAGGCGAACCCGCCGCGCGACGTCGGTTGAGGAACGTGAACGGTCACTGGCGAAAGAAAGCACGTCATCGTCATCGTCGCGCCGCCGCGCATCGCCAGCGCCCCCGAACGAGCATTCAATGTCACGTGAAATGAAAGTTTCGCGGAAATGTGCAGAGACGTTGGAATGGCGCACGATGTGGCAGCGAGCGGAGCGTCGTCGAGGACGAGGCGTCCGGCGGCGACAGCGGCTCGAAGCATTCCTGCGCCTGGAAATAGTGCGCGCGCGCGCACGGTGTGGTCTTTGGCGCTGACGCACGCCATGGCGTGTGCCGTGAACGTCAACGTGCAGGGTGGTGAGGTGATATTGCGCGGTCGCGCGATGGCGACAGCGATGAACGGCGCCGCGCGCACGGATGGTACGCACCACGCGCGCCGAGCGTCCATCGTCGCGCAGTGCGACTGCGCTGTGGTGATTCGCCCGACACGCGCAACTGACGGCGACAAAATTAGACTCACGTGCGCATTCGTGCCTTGAAATGCGAATGCGCTCGTGCCGGCGCGTGAAAAGTATGTACCCGCGCGATGTCGTCCAACCGACGTCCCGCCACCCAGAGCCATCGAATGTGTCTGCGCGACGACGACGACGGCAACGTACGGATTCACCGTTGCCAATCCGCGCACGCCAACGCTGATGAAATGTGCGTTGTGCGCGATGACAGCGGTGATGGACACAATCCCCGACGCAGGTTCGGCGTGCCCGATGAAGCTCTTTGACGCTTCGAGCCTCGTCGGGGAGTCGTCGGCGGGCAGCGCGTTGACTTCAATTGGATCACCCAGCGGCGTGCCCGTGCCGTGCAAATGCAACGATAACAACAAATCATGTAAATTAGCGTTATCGCCTGCGTGACCGCGCATGGCGGCGGCGATAACGTTCGATTGCGCCGGACCGTTTGGGGCGGTGAGCGCCGAGCTTCGTCCGTCTTGCCCGACGGCTGTCCCGCGCACCGTCAGCGATAACCACATCGACCGGCGTTCAAAGCCAACGTGGTCGTTTGCGTCGTCGTCATCATCACCGTCTTTACGCGCACACAGACGCACGGCTCGATTCGCTTCAGCGCGCACGTATCCATCCGCGGCGACGTCGAGTGTCTTACATCGTCCCTCTGGGCTCAGCATCCTCGCCCGATGGAATTGCTCCGTCACGCGCGGACAGAGAATCACATTCACCCCGCACACGAGCACGTCACCTAGAATACTGTTTTTAACAACCATATCCACGCGCGCGTGGTGCGCGGCGACGAGTGCAGAGGAACATGCTGTGTCTATGGCGATGGCGGCGCCGGCGAAATCAAACGTAAAGCACACTCGGCCGGGCGCAACAGATATGAAATGACTCGTCGCATCGTACGCAGATGGTGCCAACGATGCGCGCGCGGCAAGTTCGGCATAATCGCGACTCGCAATACCGACGTATACGCCCGTCAACGACGACGATGACGATTTTGAGATTTCTCCAGAGCCACCGAAGACGTCGAGCGCCGCGCGCAAGAGTAATCGCTGTTGGACATCGCACCGCGCGGCTTCATCGCGGTGTACGCCAAACACACCGGCGTCGAAGACATCGATGTTGGACATGTGAGTCATGAACGTCGCTGGAACGTTGGCGTGGTTTGATTGACGCATGATGTCGATGTCCCAACGTTTGCGAGAGATGGGCCGAACGGCGTCGGCGTCGATGGATTCCGTAGAGCACCGCGCGTGGATGCATATCACTGTCGTCGCTGGCGGCGCGTGCGGCGTCATCGGTGTCATACCACTGACTAGTGGTGGATCTTTCGCTATCATTGATGCGGATTGCACGCGGGTTTCATTGAATACGCGCGTCGAGAGCGCCCGAGCGGTTGGGTAGTCAAAAATCGCCGTCGAGGGCAGCGACACGTGAAACGCTTGCGATATCGCGTTCGCGAGTTCCGTAGACGACACAGAATCCACACCAACATCCATGAGTGGTGCGTTCGGGTTGATTTTCGCCGCCGGTATCGATGCGGCACCGACGGTACGTTCGATGATACCGCACACGTTGCGTAGAATGTCATCCATCGACGTCGCCGTCGGCTGCTTTGATGCGCAATTCGGCTGCTGAAACGCCGGCTTCGGTTTTGGGGACGTCTTGTCGACGTGTATTTCATCGTCACTGAAATTAATGAGATGTTCAAACAGCGCCGCATCGCGCGTGCGACCTGAGTTGCGCACGTACGCGTTCCAATCCACGCGAGCGATGCACGTCGTCGTCAAAGACGTCTCATACATAGATGTGCGCGCAAACATCGCCATCGCGTCCGCAGGCACCATAGACGGCATGCCTAGTGACGCTAGTCGTGATTGCGTCTCGCCCGTCGCCATACCGCGCGACGACGTCGCCCACGGTCCGAATTGCGCCGCGCGCGTTGGCTCGCCCCGTCGAGCTCCAGCCTCGCATCGCGCGTCGAGAATTTCGTTCGCCGCCGCGTACACTGCTTGGCCCAACGAACCGATGCACGACGCAATTGATGTAAACACAGCGACATGCGCTATGGCGTGACGACTGTCGTCATCGGCGCGCTGCGAAAATGTGCCACATTTGGCGCTCACGCTCGCAAATGCGGCTCTCGCCGCTATGGTTCTCCACGCCGCGTCTGCCAATATTCCCGCGGCGTGTACAACCGTCGATGCATCGCGTGAAAACTTCGTTGTTAGCAATGCTTGCACCACTCCCGTGTGAATACACAGCAGTCTTTCGCCGCACGAGGTCCATGGGAGTATACGCGCTCGGCCGCGGCGGGACGAGGCGAGGACGACTGAGAATCGCGCGGGCATGAAATCGCGCGCAAAGCACGACCCAAGCGCGCCCGTACCACCCATAATCACCATGCACTCACAATATCGAACCACATTCACATCCCTTGTCAGTGAGAGCGTCGCGCCGAGGCGACGATGACGATGCGAGCGCGTCGCCTTTGCCGCGCAAAGCTGTTCAACGCTCGCGCGACTCGTTTCGGCTCCGTCGAGCTCCACCCGACTCATCGTCGCCGTTTCCAGCGCCACCGATCGCATCGCGGCGTAAATACCATAAGACACGCCATCTTCTGTCACCCTTGCGCGCGAAAACGTCCACGGCGCGTGGAGTGCTGAGAGAACGCGCCTCGCGTTTGGCGTTCGCGCGCCTTGGCTCGCTCGAACCATCGGCGCTCTGCCCGCAGCTACTCGACGGCGTCGACACACGTACGCACACGTGCGCACTGACGCACCGCGCACACGACGCTCGATACATTTCGTGCGCAGTTGCCGCGTATACATGTCGCGAGAGACGTGAGAGCTCATCGATAACGCGCGATGGATGTCAGACGCGTGGCCACCAAATGTCTGCGCCGCGTCGAGCCGAAACGCCTCAGTCGTCGCCGGGATGCGTAACGTTTTCGCGCCGTCATTCACGCGCCAAGTGGCGGCGATGGCGTGAAACGCGGCGTCAATTTCCCCGGCGCGCGAATCGCCGCGAGCGCGAGCGATGACGGCGCGAACGACGACGGTCATGTGAACCGTAGGCGCAGACGCGGATGACATCGCTCCGAGCGCTCGTCGTCGAGACTCGACGCGCGGCGTCGCGCGCAATGTCTGCGCCCGTGCGGCGCGCGACCCATCGAGACGCGCGACATCGATGCCAGACGTGACGAGGTGGCACACCATTGTAAATGCTTCGTTCACGGGTAAAATGGCGATGAAGACGCATCGCTCGACGCCGCGGTCGCGGGCGGATGTCAAAGCGCCGCTAGCGAGCTCCATCGTCCCAGCAGCGGGGAATATCGCACGCTCGCGCACGCAATGATCGCCACACGCATCGTACTGTGCGCGAACTACAAATATCACGCGATCGGCGGCAAGTGGAATGCGAGGCGAGCCATGTGACGCCGAGCATGGCGGCGAGCAGCACCACGTGTCCCTGGCGTCCCATGTGTCTGTTCGCGTCCTCGCGACGCCTCCGTGTCCTCGCCCCGAACCGAACACCACACCGTGCGCATTCGTGCCCTGAAACGCAAACGCCGACACTCCGTATATATCACGCGTCGCGGCGATGCGCGTGCGAGGCACGACGGGCACGGCTGTTGTCGGAGCGGCGGCGTCAAACGCGCGCGTCACGTACGGATTGAGCGCTCGCGTGTGCGGCGTTCCCACTCGAACACGCGTCATCAACGTTTCGCACGCATCGACGAGCGAAATCAACCCCGACGGCGACTCTGCGTGTGCTACAGATGCTTTCGTCGCGCCGATGATGACCGTGGTGGTTTTCGTCGCGAGTGTGGTGCATGCGTTTGCGGCTTCGACGTCGATGCTCGCGTCAAATGTGGCGAGCGCGGCGGCGATTTCAATTGGGTCCCCGAGCGGTGTTCCAGTACCGTGCGCCTCGCATCCGCGCCGCGCCGCGTTTGCATTATTCGATGATGCCGCCAATGTCGCGCGCATCGCCGCTCGTATACACGACGTTTGCGATGGGCCATTCGGGGCGGTGAGCGATGAGCTTCGACCGTCTTGGTTCACTGCGCACGCGCCGACGATGATGACTGACGCCGACGCTGACGTCGCCTGTTGACGCCGTAACGCCAGCGTGGTTCCAGCTTCGGCGCGTGCGTACCCATCGGCCGACGCATCGAACGTTTTACATCGCCCGTCGCTCGCGAGCATGCCGGCGCGGGCAAACATCGCACTCGTGGCGCAGTCAAACAGCGCGTTGACGCCGGCGACGATGGAACCCGACGACGATGACGCAGAGGCAACATGGAGCGCGGTGAGTCCACTCGAACAAGCGGTGTCTATCGCCACAGATGGGCCTGAGAATCCGAGCGCGAACGACACGCGCCCGGGAATGACGCTGACGAACGCCGCGCCAGTGGATATGAATGGACTTTGTGCGTATCCGTAGTCGATGACGAGACGTCGGTAATCGCACGTCGCGGCGCCGACGAAGACACCTATGTCGTCCGCAACGATAATTGCGTTTTTGTGAGCGCGTAGAGCTGCGTCGTCAATCGACTGACGACGCCGTCCATGATCAGCCGATGACGTAGTCGAGACGGCGAGGTCTACGGCGTGCGTGAGCACGAGTCTTTGCTGCGGATCCATCACGACGACCTCGGCGCGCTGCATACCGAACGCCACGGCGTCAAATGCGCGCCAAATGTCGGCATTGAGGACAAAGCCGCTAAACATGGGCGTTGCGAGGGTGCCCGGGGACCATCGCTCGTCGACGCGGGTCACGCCATCGTCCCCGCGGTGGCGCCCCGGAACGTCCTTACGCGTCGCCGCGACGACGATGGTGAACGCAGGGTTCAGATTGCTCTCATTCGCAGTCACCGTTGTGGTCACGGGCGCGGTCACCGTCGCTGTGGCGCGTCGTGTTTCTCTGTCTCCTTCTCCTCTTCGAGCGGCGACGATGAACCGCTCGAGCGCCTTGGGCGTCGGATAATCAAACACCAACGTCGCCGGACACGCCACGTCGCCCAAAGCCTGCTCAAGCGCAGTAGTAAACTCCACGGCGCCGAGTGAATCCATGCCGAGCTCGAAAAATGGTGCGTCGTCGCTCGTCGGCGGATGGCCGAGCGCGCGGACGACGGCGTCGCGGATGACGTCCCTCGCGTCGTCTCTGAAAGCTCCGACTTTTGGCGCACCCGAGACGCGTGCGCGATCGTCTTCGGCGTCACTACTCGCACTGCGCGAATGTTTATCGACGGAATCACGCACGACGACGTGCTTCAAAAACGCTGACGCGGCGAAAACACTTGCATGCCGGTTCGCGTACCGCTGCCAATCAAAGGCGCTCACGCTCATAATCCTCGTACTCACCCAGACGCCGCTCACGATCCGCCTCAAAGCCGCGACGCCAACGACCGGGTCGAGCACACCGATACCAATCGTTTTCATGCGCGCCTCGACGTGCGCCGCCATGCCTTGGCCACCGCCCCAGGCGCCCCATTGCGCGCTCGCGCAGTCCACGCCCGCGCGAGACGTGGCCAAAGCGCGCGCGTCCAAATGCGCGTTCGCCGCCCCGTACGCCGTCTGTCCGGCGTTCCCGAGCAATGCGGTGACCGAGCTAAAGAACACATGCATACTAGGTGCTCGAGCCATCGTTATTGCGTCCGAAATGTGAGTTTTTGGCGCGCAGACGGTCATGAGATTGCCGTACGTGACGTTTGGCGTTCTCGCGTCGGCGAGGACGCCGCCGGCGTAGAGCGCGACGTCGCACGATGGCATCGTATATCGTCCTTCCTCACGCATCACGTAGTCGGCGCGAACCGCAGTCATCATCGCATTGTTGATTGATGCGGCGCATATGCGCGCGCGCGATCTTCCCGAACGTCCGATGAGACGCACGTCTGACGCCGCGGGCGAAAAGACGCTTTGAGCGCAGCGGCGGCCGAGCGCGCCCAATCCACCGAATATCATCACTCGTCGTCGCGATTCGCGCGCGCGAATCGTGCAGTCGCGCCAACGTAGTTCATGTCGAGCGCTGCGCGCGCCGCCGCCGTCGCGACGCACACATGCCGCGTCGAGCATTCGAATGGATCGCGCGCCGTACGCCTCAGTCGGCGTCGTCCATACGTCCCCGTCGTCTACATCCGTCGGTGCGTTCACCTGCGATGCGTGCACGTCGACACACGATATCGCACACGTGATTTCATGTGCTGCCGAACGCATCGCACCGCACATTACATTACCACCGGCTGTTCGCGTCGTTGTGCGCACGGCGATGCGATTGACGACGCGTCGTTCGGCGGCGAAACGCTGCGTCAGCGAAGCCGTGGCTCGCGCGGCGCTCACATGTGTCATCGGCGCGCGAACGCCGCGCGCGATGTTTCCATGCGAGAAAATACGAGACGGTGTCATATCGGTGGTGCGTGCTCTCGTGACGTACATGGTTGTCTTTGTCGTCTTCGTCGTCTTTGCTTTTGTCTTTGTCTTTGTCTTTGTCGAAGACGTCATTCTTCGCGGTGGCCTAATGTCTAATCCATCAAGCGTGGCGACGTCTGGCATCCAATGCTCGTGCACGACGCGCGCATCGAGCGCGACACCGCGCGGACACGCGCACGACGCACGTGAGGAACTCGCCGCCGCCGCTGATGACGACGACGATGATGTCCGAGGCGCGGGACGCACGGCGGCGAGCGCGGCGGGCACGCGCGCCGCGGGACACCAATCGTCATCGTCGCGTCGTCGCCGATGTTGTAACACGCCTTCGGCGAGGTGAATTGCGGCATCGAGCGCATAGACGTCGACGTGGAGCCCGCAGTCACGCGGCGCGCGGCGCGCGATTTTTGCCGAGAGTGCGTGTTTTTGACGTCGTCGAATTCCAACTTTGACGTCGCGCGCGAATGCGAATGACGAGCTGCGAACCCGCGAATCAACGACGTGTACGACGACGATGCGGCCAAATAAATGCGTATGAGGCCGACACAACGGTCCTGTGGTGACGGATGCGCGACCGTCGTGTTTGCGCACCAATACATGAATCACGACGTCTTCGGCGTCTTTGGCGTCGTCTTCGGCGCTCAGTCGTAGCGGGTGCGGAATGACCACGTCGGATCCCACGCTTCGCGACCCATCCATCGCAGATTCGAGAAACAATTCAATCAACGCTGTCGCAGGCGCGATGGCTCGGCCGTGGATGACGTGATGATGCAGCGATGCGGTGCGCGTCCCGCCGGCGTCGCGCCTTTGACATCCGCGAGCCGCTCGAGCAACGTAGAGAATTCGTCCATACGCGACATCCGCGCGTCGTATCCACGCATGATTACGCCGAGCGAGCCAGTGTGCGCGTTCATCCAACCAAAACGACGACGCACCGTGCGGCTTTGCAGTACGACCCACGACCGAAGACGAAGACGAACGCGAGCGAGCCAATCCGTGCGCGTTTGTGCCTTGAAACGCGAACGCCGACGCCGACGCCGACGACGCGCCGATGAAACCCGCGACGATTCTCGGCACGACTGTTGCATGCACCACCGAAGACGCGGCGGCGTTGAGATGCGCGTTGAGCGCGCGGACGTGAATCATCGCGTGTATCGTCTTATGGCTGAGGCTTTCGACGGCGCACAACATCCCGGCGACGCCGCTCGCGGGTTCGCTGTGCCCGATCGATGATTTCACCGCGCACACGCGCATGACGGTGGTCCAACGTTCGTCATCGGTAGCCGCCTCGGCTGCGGCTGAACGAAGCGCGCCGAGCTCGATGGGATCGCCAAGCGGCGTCCCGGTGCCGTGGAGACACACCGACTCGACGGGTATTCGCGGTCCCGCGTACGCCTCTCGAATCACACGCGTTTGCGACGGACCATTCGGCGCAGTCAATGAACTTGAACGACCGTCTTGATTTACGGCGACGTGTGCGAGTTCAACGACGCCAGTTTCGGTGCGGGTGCCGCTGCGCGCGTCGCCGACGGCGAGCGTTAATTTTACGAGGGCGTAAAACTCAGCGCGCACATACCCATCCGCTTCAGCGTCGAACGTTTTGCACCTCCCGTCGCTCGCAAGCATGTTCGCTGCGTCACACGCGATCGTCCACGCCACGTCAAACATTAAATTTACGCCGCCGGCGAGCGCGTGCGCGTGGAACTCAGTGTGACTGTTGATATCCGCGCCTCGGCTCGCGTTTCGGGCGGCGACGAGCGACGACGAACACGCGGTATCGATCGCCTCTGCGCGTCCAGTGAGCGCGAACGTATACGACACTCGTCCAGCAACGACACTGAGATGTGCTGACGTGGCGTAGTACGGCGAACACGCGTCGCGCGGCGTTAACGTTTGGTATTCAATTTGCGACACGCCGACGTGCACCGAACACCCTCGTCGACCATCTGGTTCCATCATCATCAGCGGCGTTGCCGCGCGAAGAATCACGCGTTGCTGCGGATCAATGACGCGCGCTTCAGTATCGACGATGCCACACGCGTGGGCGTCGAGCAGCGCGGCGTCGGCGATAAAGGCGCCGAAAGGTGGTATTCGGCGCCGACATCGCAGAGCGTCGGCGTCGGCGTCCCATCGGTCGGCGAGTGGGACGACGGCGATGGCGTCGGCGCTCGGCGCGCACGCGTAACCAGCACTGGATGCAACGATGACGACGATGACAGATGCCGCCGCCGCCGCGGATGAACACACCACCGCGTCGGACGAGGACGACGACGAGTTCACGAGCGCGGGCGCCGAGGACGCCAAAGACTCTGCGCGGGTTAAAAATTTCACCACGTCTCTCGTCGTCGGGTAATCAAACGCCAACGTCGCCGGCACGTCGACATCTACGACATCGCACAACGCAGCGGAGAGTTTTGCCGTCCACTGAATCGCGCGCGCGGATGTTAATCCGAGCGCCATGAGCGGGGTATCGACGTCGAGCCGCTCGGCGGCGTCGACGCCGAGGACGTCTCGAATCGTCATCCGCACGACATCCTCGACCGCATTCGTCGTCGTCCGTACCGATGCACCACTGCGAGCATCACCCGAATAACTCATAATAAACCCCGCCAACTCGCGAATCGTTGGATAATCAAACGCCACTGTCGCGCTCAAACGCGCCCTCGCGTCCTGAAATTCGCGCGACAACGCCTCGCCGAGCGCCACCACGCGCGCGGATGTCAATCCCATCGACGATAACGGCGCGTCATCGTCCACGAAGGCGTCGTCGTCATCGCAACGTAACGCATCGCACACGCACCGACGCACGCGAGAGATCACGTCCTCTGGTAAAGCCACAGAGCGGCGCGGTTCAGACGAAGACGACGACAACGAAGGAGAACTTGAACCGTCACGAAGTCTTCGCCGCTTTGGCGTCACATGTTTTAAAAATGCCGACGCGTCGTTGACGGCGCGCTCGTACGTGCCCCAATCTATGCCAGGCGAGAAGCATCCAACACACGCCGCTGACGACGAACCGGCGTCGTTTGCGAGCGCGGCGCCGATGAATTCCAGCGCCGCGCTCGGCGCCACGAATCCCATGCCAACCGACCGCCAGTATCTTTCAAACCCCTCGCCGCTCTCGTGCGCCATGCCAACCTCCGCCCAGGTACCAAATGCCACGGCGATGAATCGTTTTGCGCCCGAGCCGCGCCGGCGATGCGCCGCGCGATCGCTCATGGCGCACAACGCATCCTGAAAGGCATTTGACGCCGCGTACGACGCCAAGCGGGATTGCCCGAGCACGCCAAATATTGAAGACGAGCACATGAACACATCTGATGCCGCATCGCACGCCGCGTGTAACGAACCAGAGATTTTTGCCTCTGTTCCGGCGATGAATGCGGTGCGCGTCATGTCGATGGCGGCGCGTTCGTGTAAAACGCCGCCGAGATGTAAGACGAGCGCCACGGGATGGGCGAGCGCAAACACCGCGCGGGATTGCCGTTCGTCCGCGCAATCTGCGGCGACGACATCGACGTCAAACGCGTATCCAGAGCGATGTTTAATTTCAACGTCATCGTCATCGCCTTCAGGCGACGAAAGCATCGCGTTGGTTACGGATTGAAGCGCGGCGTCGCGGACGCTGCGGCCGACCAATACAAAGCGCTCGACGCCCAGTCGCGCGGATAGAAATTCGAAATGCAACACACCGAGCGCACCGAGTCCACCAATGATGACGCACGACGATGCACGACCACTATTAGCATCGCGCGGTGGACGCGCGCCGGACATCGAGCGGAGGGCGTTGGGAGCCGGGGTCGGCATTGGGGACGCGCGCGCGCGGAGTCGCGGAGCGGCGACGACGGCGTCACGGAGAACAAGTTCGCGCTCTTCATATCCATCATCATCATCATCGTCGTCGTCGTCACGATGACCGCTGCGGTGGTGACCGCGGAGCATGCGCCGTAAAGCCGAACGCAATGCGCTCGACGCCAAATGGTCAAAATCGTGCGGCGCGTCCAAGCAATAAAATGACACCTCATCTCCGTGTTCGCGCCGAAGCACGCGCAACATCGCCATAACGGCGCTGTGTGCGATGTGCCCATCGTCCGTGCACTCGGTGTCGCAAGACACGAATGCGTTGGATGTTAAGACAACGACGCGGATGTCTCTCGCGCGAGTCGCTGAAATGTGAGCGACGAGCGCTTGGGCGAGCGCGAGAAGTAATCCAGACGCGAGCGCCGTCGATGCCGCCACCTGCGCTGATGCATCGCTTGCCGTCGTCGAGAAACATCGTAAACACTCGGCGAGCACGATGGTATCGCCAGATCGTACGTCGGCAAGCGCCGAGGCGTAGCGCTCAAGGATGAAGAGCCAATCCAGAGCGCCGCGTTCCTTGACGGCGTCGAAATCATCCGCGCATCGCACGCGCACATCGGCATCGAGCGCTCGCAAGCAGTATTCAACGCGAGGATGCGCGCCTAGGATGTGCCACGTTTGCCCGCGCAAACATATCGACGACTCGTCTGACGATAGCGATGCGTGATGACCTCCGTCGTCGTCTCCCGCGAGCGTTTCGAGCGTGACTTCGTACGCGTCAATCATCGACGTTGACTTCTTGGCGTTGGCGTTCACATTCGCATCCACCGCGAGCACCGCGCGTGAAAACTGCCGACGCATTACGCCTTCGCCCGAGCGACGCCCGCGAGACGCGTTGGCTACCATTTCCCTCAACGCCGTTTTAAGCACCTTACCGCTGGCGTTCATCGGCAACGCGTCCACGATGTGAAACGCGCTCGGGCACTTAAATTGCGATAAATGCTTCAAGCAATGCGCATCGAGCATTCGCATCACCTCATCCTCGCTCTCGTTCTCGCTCTCGCGCGTGAGCGTCACCATGGCGTGCACGACTTCACCCATCACCGAATGTGGCACTCCAAACGCCGCCGCTCGAGCCACCGCGGGACATTCGCACAACACCCGTTCCACCTCCACGCAATACACATTCTCCCCACCGCTCAAAATCATATCCTTCTTACGATCAACAATCACCAACGCGCCATCGGGACGGACGTACGCGAGATCACCCGTGGCGAACCAGCCGTCTTGATCAAACGCGCGTCGCGTGGCGTCGGGATTCCGCCAATATTCGGCAAAGACAGTCAATCCTTTTACGTACACGTCGCCAACGGATCGCCCATCGCACGGCACGAGCGCCCCGCCGTCGCGTGCGTCGTCGACGACTTTCACGCGCATCAGTGCGAATGGTCGTCCGCTGGTGCATATCGCATCGAGCTGCTCGCGAGGCGTTGACGATTGAAGAAACGCCGACGAGAGCACGCTCATTGAAATTTTCCCGCAGCACTCTGTCATGCCGTAAGAAATAAAAAATTCGCATCCAAACAGCGCGATGGCGCGCCTGACGGATGTCGGCGGCAATGGACTGCCACCGCATGACACTACGCGTAGGGACGAGAGGTCGCACGCCGCACACGCGGGGTTGTGAGACATGATAGCCACCATAGATGAGGCGAAATTGCAGCACGTCACGCGTTCGGCGGCGACGCATCGAAGCGCTCTCGCGGGCTCAAAGTGCTGAAGAAACACGTGTCGACCGCCGAGATGCGTGACGCAATAAATGGCAAAAGCATCGACGAGATGGAACATCGGGGCAGCGTGGAGCCAAGTGTCCGATAGGCCGATGCGCATTTCGACGGCGGTGGCGTCGGCGTGCGCGCGGACGACGGCGTGCGAGAGGCGTACGCCTTTTGGATTGCCCGTAGTGCCGCTCGTGTAGTAGAGATGCGCGTCCGTGTGCGCGGCGATCGCGCGCGTGAGTAACGGAATGGCGCGGTCGACGTCATCATCATCGTCGGCGATGACGTCGATGTGCCAATCGAAATTGCGAACGCCGCGAATGTACGGGGACGAACGCTTCGTCCCGTCGACAACCTCATCGTCGTCGTCGTCGTAAATCCATACGATCGCTACGAGATCACGAGGCACGTCGCTGCGATCGCGTCGCTCACCATCGCCCATCATGACGTCGCGCAGGACGTCCGCGTGCGGCACCGCGCGCGCAAAGACGGCTTTACATCCGGCGTCGGCGAGAATGTACGCCGACTCTCGCCGCACCAAGTGCGTGTTCAAATTCAACAATACGCATCGAAGCATCGCGCACGCGTAATGAATGACAAAGACTTCGATGGAGTTGGACGACAGCACACCGACGACATCGCCTGGGCGAATGTCGAGGACGTCGCGCATGAATGCGGCGGCGCGAGCGGCGCGGTCGACGCATTCGACGTACGTAAACGTCGGGCATCGGCGGAGGCGCGAGACGTCGCCGACGTGTACTCCAGACGCGGCGCGTGTCGCGCGTCCGTCCGTGCACACGAGCGCGGTGTGCGTCAAGCAGTCTGCGATTGAACCCGTGCGTGCGCACGCCCACGACGGGTTGAGAGCGTCGGCGTCGGAAACGGAAACGGCGCCTTTGCGGTCGGCCGCGACGTCGTCGGCTCGATGACGGACCATGGTGGCGACGGTGAGCGTATCAACCGTCACGACGCGTTCATTCAGCGTCAACGTCGGCGTACGTCGAGTTTCCGGCCATGAACGATCACGAGGGAGCCAGCGGCGCCATGTCGTCGCACGGCGGGGCTTGTGCGTCGTTCGAGTGTGAAATATCGTCGTCACGTTGACGTTTTCAAAGGAGCTCTCGATGGCGTCGCCTCGACCGACCGCGCGGACATCCGTCGAATACCGCATCGATTTTCGCGGTGCATCGCACGCGACGCGCAGAGCATCGACGACGGTATCGTGCGTGTGCGACACCACGTCGCCGACGTCGCGATCCGTGGCGCATTTACGCGTCCGATGCGCGAATACGAGAGGCGCGACGGCGGCAATCGCGTCGTCTCGTCGTCCCGAATACAAAATATCGCGCGCCTCGACGCCGCACCGCGCCGCCATGTGCTCAACCGCGCCATACGTGTGCTCAACGCATGCATTTGCATCGAATGTATCATCGAAATGACGATGATCGACGCGAGCGACGATGATTTGCGCGCCATCGAGCGCCGCGGACGCCGCCGCGTCTCGAATTCGAGCGCAGTACACTTCACGCATCGGTCCCGTCCCCGCATCCGCGCCCGACTCGCCAGCAGAACACGACAGGGCATCACGATTGATGAATTGATCGCGACCGAGACGTTCGACATCGCTCGCGCGACGCAGTCGAATCACTAACGTTCGACGTGACGACATGTCAGCCTCGCGCACGCGAACGCGCTTTTCAATCCTTAGCCCCTTGGCGTGCGACGACGACGACGAATGGCACCGTCACCACAGCGCACAATAATCAACACCTGCGCGTCCTCTCGCGCGTCCTCTCGCGCGTCCGTGTGCGTCGAACAACCACCGCGCGTGTCACGGTATGCCGTCGCTCTCAGTCTGCGTCTTGTGTCTCACGCTCTAATGTCGCCGCGCACGCGTCGCCCATCGTCGCCGCGCGCGCGCTCGCGCGCCAGAACGCGCACATCATTCGCGATGTATCATTCGCGACGCATCATTTGCGCCGCGGCGCCCGCGATGGGTCGCCAAGGCGCGACATTGGACACCGTTAGGCGACACCCATCGATCGCACATCGTCAAACCGCGGCTCGTGCGCCCGTGCGCCCGCGCGCGCCATGCCCGCGCCCGAGCTCGTGCACTTGAACGAAATCCACCGCTCGCATCCGTACTGCGAAAATGCCGCCATCGCCGCAGACGTGTTCGCCGCGCTCGCGAATGACGTGAGCAGATTGGCCAGCCAAGGCAAAGGCAGACGGTCTACGCGCGCGACGCGCGACGACGCGGGCGCGTACGTCTCCTTCGACGCGCGCGAACTCACGACGCATGCGTTATCGACGTGTGTGCTGTGCGTAGAGGCGTACGTGGACTTGAGGTCGGCGGCAGCGAGCGTGGATGATGATGATGAGCGCGCGCGGGCGTTGACTGCGTTTGATCTCGCGCGGCTCAAAAGCGCATTCTGTGCGCCCGCATCGCGCGCGAATGAGGATTTTGCACAGACGTATGCGAAGAAATTAGCGACAAAGAGCGCGCTGTTGGAAGTGATGCTCGCACCGGCGACGGCGAGAGGGGCAAAGGTATTTGAAGGCGCGGCTGAGGCGTTTGCGAGCGGCGCCCAAGCCGAAGCTCAAGCCGAAGCGGAACAAAGGACGCGTTCAAACGCGACGGCGACGACGAATGGTGACGCAGACGACGATATGGATAATAGCGATAAGGGTTTGTGTCGTTTGATTCGCGAGAAGCCGTGTGGGGCGTATCCTGGGACGTTTGCGATGCTCGCGAGCGGCGACGCTCGAGTGAAGCGGCTGGCGAAACAGTTGTTGCAAGAAACGCTCGCGAGCGATGACATCAAGGGGCGAAAGGTGACGAGATATCGCACACTGCGATACGAAAATGCGTCAAACGCATTGTTTGATGTGTTTGGGTATTGGGTGGAGTGTTTGGCGGATGCGCAGCGTGAACGTGAGCGTCAAAGCGACGGCGGTGGGGCGAGGCGCGCGTACGCCGCCATCGTTCCAGAGGTTGACTTTGATGGAGACGTCGTCGAACCTTTCGTTCCGAGTGAATCTCGGCTGTGGTTTTGTCTAGCGTTTGCGCTCGGGATGTCAGACGCGGCGATCACGCAGGCGGTGGTTGAGCAGCATCCGATTGTGTTTGAGTTGGCGGTGAAGGCTTTGGTTCGGTCGACAAAGAATCCGCGTTTGAAACCGCCGACGGCGGAGGATATGGATATGATCAAGCTTGCAAGTAATGCGTGCGATGTGGTACACTTGATTTTAGCGTCATATCCACGAGGGATAGAGCACGCGAATGCGTTTTGGCGTTTTACATGCGTGAAACCGTCGACAACGATTGACGCGCTCGCCGCTGCGGCGCGCATGGCGAGCAAAGAGAGACCTCAAGATCAAATCACCGCATTGGTTGCGTTGAAATCGGCGTACTTGTTGCTTCCGCGTGGCGATGCAATTAGCTCGTCGCGCATCATGGATTGCTTGGTGAAGGATATCCCGCACTCCACAAAGTTTTACGACACCGAAGTGCAATGGGAGAGCCGGCTTTTGGCGTGCACCGCCGTGCTCGAGCAATATTCTGAAATCGGCGTCGACGACGCCGTCTTAACGATCGGGGACTGGTACGACCGCGTTGGACGCGACTTGATTGAAAGTCTTCGACAGGCGGAGGCTCTCTCGCCCACGGCGCATCTCAAGCGAGAGATTGTCGCGCGGACGTTGGTGAATACATTTGGATACATCATCTGCGCCGACGCCGTGGCGTTGTCGGCGTTATCAGATCCCGATTTCCTCACGTTTGACGAAGATCGATGGCGCCGAGATAAGCGCATTAATCCAGACACAGCGCTCGGGAAGCTGCATTTGAGAATTCTAAACACCGTGCGCACAGAGAAGCGTTGGAAGGTGAGCACGGCGATTTGGAAGTACGCGCTCGGTTTTGATCGAATGTCTGAAATCAATCGTACCTACGTCGGGAACTGGGCGCCAAACTACATCAGCGCGGTGATGTACGCCATGGGCTTGCTCGCGCCTGTCGCGAGAGATGACTTTATCAAGCCACCGCGCCAGGCGTATGACGCGTTTGTTGAAATTGCGTATGGTGAGCAAGACGACGCGAACGCGTTGCGCGGGATTTTATCCAAGTGCGGCGAGTGGTTCTTTACATCTTTACTCGAGTGTCCACTAACAATTACCGAGAAGAAGCCCCTCGCGCGTTCTGAAGACGAAGCCAAATGCACGGAAGGGGCGGTATTGTGTACTATGTCGCAGCGTAAATCGCTCGTCTCGTGCGCGGGCGAGGTGTTGAAAAAACACTACGATGAAAAGGATTTACCCAAGTGCTTCCGGAAAATGTTTCAAGGCGATTACGTCATTCCGCGTGCAGTGCTTGCGGCGACGCACAGTATGTTGAAGGATATCAAACGCATGCCGAGCGATACACCTGAAGAGGTGAGCGAGTTGTTAGCCGCGGCGCACACTCCGCTGTCTCGCGCGCGCAACCTCATCGACGCCATCAATCCAAAGGACGAAGATCGCGTCAGTGCGTTCAGCTCGCACGTGAGCAAAGTGTTGATATCATCCATGAGCTTGTTCGAAGTCATCGCCAAGCACGGTCCGCATCGCGTCGCACCAGACGATGACGAACACTTGGTCAACGCATTGCTCTACTTGTACTTGTTTTGGGATTTGGCAAAGAAGCGCCAATACTTTTCGCAAGGTTCGTTCACCAGGCAGCACCCTTTGAAGATTTTAGAATCCTTACTCTCGTGGCCACCGGCATCGTTTGCGAAGAACGAACAGCTCGCCACGGCGTGGGTGGATGTCGTGTTCTTGTTGCGCAAGGATATGACTGACGTCGACCTCGACGCGGATGGCGAGTCAACCTTGGTGAATTCGATTAAAACACACGTCGAATCCTTGTTCGCGGACGAAGGCAAAGATGGATTGTCCACGGGCGTTCGAGATAAGCTGAGCGCGACATTCCCAGAAATATCCCCGACGTCATCGCCGGCAACGAAGACGCCGAACACCAAGTCGACGTTTACGCCGTTCCGAATCTCCGCTCCGGCTCCGGTGATCGACCTCGGGAACGATGAAGACGATGGCGCTGACGCCGCCGTGGACACTGCCGACGCGTTCGTTGACGGTGCCGGATATGATCGTGTAGACGATGGTAGCGACGACGACAATGGCGGCGAGATTGATCGTGACGAGGAAGACACCGCCGCCGTCGCGGCGGGTTCAAACAAGCGTTCGGCGCCGAGCGAACCGTCGTGGTTATTAGCTTCTGACAAGAAGCGTAAAAAACCAAAAACAGTCGTTCTTCCGGCCAAAGTTCTCAAGACAACGACAGTGGCCGCGTCTGTGCCTAAGAAGAGCGCGACTGGTGGGAAATGGTCGTTGATTTCCAAGGAGCCGCTTGCGCCGGTGAAAGACATTCGAGGTGGCAAAAAGTTGCTCTCACACCCGCGTAACGTCATCAAGCCGGTGACGGCGCTCGATCTCGCGCTGGATTCAGCATCGGTGTCGTACGCAAAGCCTTCATCGATTACCAAACTCATGACGAAGAAAACGACGACACCAACCGTCACGCCGGCGCCGCCGGGTTCGGCGCTCGCGAAACGGTCTTTGTACGCCGACTCGACATCAAAAAATTCCGCTACTGATGGCTTGATAGAAGTACCGCCGCCGCCGCCACCGACCACAGAGATGGTTCCATCGTCTTCAAAGTACAAGCGATCGTCCATGTTGCGTGATGTACCTCCTCCGCTTTCGACGTCGGCTCGAGGCGCCGCCGTCGCCGCTCCGCTGCAGGTGCAAGTCCCGACCATGCCGCCGAGCAGCGCCTCACGCTTGAAACTTCCAGGCCGAGGGCGCCTGGTTGAAACCATTCGACTCCGCCCCGAGGATTACATTCGCGATGTCTTACAACAGTCGCGCGAGGCGTTACAACGCGACACATTGATGCCCGAACCCAAGGATATTCATCTCGAAGACGACGCTCCCATCGCGTTTACGTCTGGCAACGAGTACTGCGAGTTCTTCATCCCGCTCATCATCGCTGAGCTTCGACACGAAGCCAGTCGAAATATTGAAGCTGGAAATCTCGACAGCGAGGAGCTTAGCGTGGTGAATTTCCATCCAGGCGTCGGCGGCGCTGAGTTTTCTGTCGTGGAATTTGCAAAGAGCGACCAACGCGTCGATCAGGTGGACTCGAGAGGCCGCACACCCGACCCCGTGCGTTTTAAGGTGGATGATTTAGTGCTCATCGAGTCTTCTATGTCCGCGGGCGTGTCCGACAGTTGGCGTTCGAAAGATCGCGACGCGCTGAGCCCGCGTAAGAAGGAGGACAAGCCATACGTCTTGGGATGGGTTGAAGCCGTTCCCGGCGCAATGTCGTCCAAAACACCCCTTCGTGTGCGCGTATTTTTGGGAGGCAACCAAGCTACGTTGCGTCACAATAAAATTTCTCGCGCATTTGCGAAAACGGCGAGTTCGTTTACGATTTCTCGCGTCAGTGAGATTCAAAACCAGCTTCGAGAGTTGCGCGCCGTCATCGACGCCCCGCGTTCGTCGTTCTTCCCGTCGCTCATCAAGCCGACCAAGTTTCCGTTACGTCAATCGTTCGGGGAATGGGTCGAACCGAGAGCGCTGGATGTCATCCGGACGACGCTCAATCAGAGTCAACTCGACGCCGTCGTCGGCGCGACGTCACGGCCGCACGAGAGCAATGAAAAAGTGCGCGAGGCGCCCGTGTTGATTCAAGGACCGCCCGGGACGGGGAAAACGCACGTCATCGTGAGTCTCATCGCCGCGCTATTGAACGGTGTGGACGAATACGGTGAACCTAGACGCGCACGTATTTTATGCGCCGCGCAAAGCAACGGCGCGATTGATGAAATCGTCGAGCGCGTCGTTGACGGTTGGGATTCCATGGATGACGAATTCCGCGCGTTGCTCAAAGGCGTCAACGTCGTGCGCATCGGTTCGGATGAGAAGATTGTCGAAGGTTCGGCAGCGGAGAGATGCCACGTGAGCAGGAAATTACGCGAGATTGGTACCGACCCGAACGCCGCAGATTTCAACACGTACGCACAAAATAGCGACTATTACCTCAGACAAATGGATGAAGCCAAGAAGAAGAAGCGCGCCATTGAGAGCAAAATTCAGGAAGAAACGAAGCGGTTAAAGATGGTATTTCGCGACGTTCGGCGCGATCACGGATACCACGTCCCCGTTCAAAGCGCAAATCTCGACAACTTGCGCGCGCAGCTCAAGGCGGTGTACGAAGTGCTCGATTTGGCGGAAAAGAAGCACAAGGAAAAACTCGCGCAAGAGGGCCGCGCCGAGTCGGTGCCAACGACGACGCCGTTTGAGCGCGTCGTCGATCGCGCAAACATCGTATGCGGCACATTGTCTTCCATGGCGCAGCTCGCCAAAAAGCCTCAATCGAACGCGCCAAACAGTACAGCCAACACCCGACCGGATGCCAAGCAATTATGCGCGGTGAATTTGTTTGACGTCGTCGTCATCGACGAAGCGTCGCAAGCGGTTGAACCAGCAGCGCTCATTCCCATGCAGTGGCTCAAACCCGGCGGGCTCTTCGTGCTCATTGGTGACCCGAAACAACTCGCGCCTACGATCGTGTCCAAAGCTGCGAAGAATGCAAACTTTGAGCAGAGTTTATTCGATCGTTTACAGCGCGCCGGGACGCCCGCCTACTTGCTCCACGAGCAGTACCGCATGCATCCAGAAATCATGAAGTTCCCGAGCTCGTGCTTTTACTCTGGCCGCCTGCGTTGCGGCTACAGCAGTAACAACGAAGAACGTCGCGCACCCTATCACGGATTTCCCAACCTCGGACCGTATCAATTTTTCCACGTCCCGGGGGCGCAAATGCACCGCGACAGATACGGCGCAGGAACGCATTCGTGGTCAAATTCTCGTGAGGCTGAATTCGTATCCATATGCTACGCACAAATTTGTCGCCACGCCGCGAGAGACGTGCGTAAGATTCGCGTCGGCATCATCACCCCATACGTCGATCAAGTGCGACGGATTCGAGAATTTCTGCAACGTTCGATGAAGAAGAATAACGAATTTACCACGTACGCGCCGGTGGACGTGTGCACCATGGATCAAACGCAAGGTCAAGAGTTTGACGCGGTGATTATTTCATGCGTGCGTGCGCGACCGGCGCCGGCGAAGGATAGTGCGACGCCACCAACGACGACGTCAACGACGGCGCGCGCGCGCGAGAGGGATTCGGATTCGTCCAAGGAGGTTGGATTTTTGAACGACGCGCGCCGGGTCAACGTGGCGTTGACGCGCGCGCGTCTCTCCTGTTGGATTGTCGGTGACGCCAGCGTGCTTTCCACCGACCAGCTATGGGGAGCGCTGATTAAAAACGCCACCGAACGCGCGGTGTTTGTCAAATGCGAAAAGAACGAGCCTTTGGATGCGGTGTTTGACGATGAAAAGTGTCGCGCGGGCGGCGTGAAATCGTATTTCCCTCTGCAACCGTCGGCGTCGGCATCCGCGCCGGTGGCGAATACCGTGGCGGTGTTGAGGAACACCGAATCCATCCCTGCTACGCGTTTCACCACGAAAGTGCTCACGAAGAATGATCCTCGTCAAGCTGCGCGTGCCCGTAACGAGGCGACTAAGATTTTACAAACGCTCGCCGAAATCGAAGGCGACGGAGGCAAATGAAATGAATGAATGAATGAATGACAAAATAGAATAGACACACACGCATCTCTAGCACGCAATTAGCGCTGTGTAGCAGCAGTAATGATTCATGTACAACCATCAAGTAATCTCTTGCCTCACAAATCGGCAAACGCCTCGCCCGTGAGTTCGGCGGAGCGTTCCCACAACCACGCCGCGTCCGCCTCCGACAACGCCGGTTTCGCCACCGTCTTCTCCTTACAGTCCGCGTAATACTTTCCACTCGTTGACGCACCATCCGCGACACCATTGGCGAGGAACACCGACGTCTCCGCCCCTTGCGCGGGCGTTTTCAAAAAGTTTGTACGAATAAAATCATACAACGCCTTTTGCCACCATTTCACGTCGCCGTCTTCGGGTTGCAAATATCTCCCAAGTTCGGTATCCACCGCGCCTGGATGCAATACGCTCGACGACACGCCATTCTTTTTACGCGCGCAACGCCGCGCGAGCTCGAACGCGAACAACACGTTGGCCAACTTTGCTTGGCCGTATTGTCCCCACGCCGAGTACTCGCGCCCAAACAAATCGTCGCGCGACACGCCCTTCGCGGCGATGCGATGCGCCTCCGACGACACCGTCACCACGCGCGCCTCGCCGCGCAGTGCCGCCGCGCGTTCCAACGCCGGCATCACGCGAGCGGTGAGCGCGTAGTGCCCGAGATGACACACGCCGACTTGAAGTTCAAATCCATCCGCCGTCGGCGTGAAATTTGGCACCGCCATGACGCCGGCGTTTAAGATTAAACAATCAATCCCTGCGTCAGCCGCACGCGCATTCAGCCTATCGCCGCACGCACGCACGGATTCTAACGACGCTAAATCCAATCGTTCGCACGTGAGTCTCGTCGTCGATGTCTCGTCGTCGTCGGTGTTCCCCAAAGACGCGCCGCCGACATCCGCGCGGAGCCGAGCGCACGCCTTTAGCGCCTTCTCCTCATCGCGACACGCGAGAATGATTTCGTCGTACGCCCCAGACGAGAGAAGTGCCTTGACTGTTTCGTACCCAATGCCAGTGTTCGCACCGCTCACGACCGCGATAGATTTCCTCGGCGTCGAAGATGAAGATGAAGATGATGACGTTGACGATGACATCTGTATCATCCTTCTCTCGGCGCGACGCGGCGCGCGATGACGCGCGGCATGACGACGAGGCGTCGCAAGATACACCGAGGCGTGCTTTACGCGCGCCGCGGTCGCGTGCATGGTTGTCGCGCGTCGCAGAGACGCGCCAGTGTGTGACGCATGCACTTGTGATTCATCGCATCATGACGTCGCCATCGACGTCAATCGCGAGCGACATCGCGCGCGCGCTCGATGCGCTCGAGCATGACGTTCGTCGCGTGCAGGAGATGCGCGCAGAGGTTGGATTCCGCGCGCACGCTAGGCGCACGGGGGCGATTGATGACGATGATGGTGACGATTCGTTGCGTGTTGGATTAACCACATTCACGGCGCGCGCACGCGCACACGCGCGGGCGACGCGCGCGCAGATTCTAGACGCACGCAGCGCATGGTTCGTGGATGGCGCACGCGGTAAGGCGCAGGCGCTCGAGCGATGTGCGGCGCTGGAGGAGCTGATTGAGCCGCCGCAGCGAGCGCCGCAGCGCGCGACGCCGACGCCGACGCCGACACCGTCGACGCCCGCGTGGGGGGATGTCTTCGGCGCCATCACGCACGCGGTGCGAAAACTCACGGTGACGCGCGAACGGGGCGAGGGCGAGGACGCGGGGCGAGGTGAGGCGATTGGTAAGCTGAGATATACGCGCGAGCAGCGCGAACGCGAAGCGGCGTCTTCGATTTCGGCGTCTGCGAGTCGTCGTGACGATGGAGACGATGGTCGTCACGATGTGGA
>Ga0181560_10000508_pt1 | contig 35199 bp, 19 predicted proteins | sample 011ome_20_FD_133751 | JGI IMG/M metagenome (GOLD analysis project Ga0181560, IMG submission 133751) | Coastal salt marsh microbial communities from the Groves Creek Marsh, Skidaway Island, Georgia - 011509CT metaG (megahit assembly) | ecosystem: Environmental > Aquatic > Marine > Intertidal... | reverse complement strand
GTCTAAGGCAGGGGAGGGACCGGACACGCTGCCCGCCGCAGAGGAGGAGGAGGTAGGAGGGGGGGGGGGGGGGCAGGGGGGGCTTTGCGGGGGGGGGTGGGGCGGCGGCCCGGGGTGCGGCCCCCGGGGGGGGGGGGGGGGGGGGGGGGGGGGGGAGGGGGGGGAATAAGCGAGGGAACCCGCTCGAGTTTTTGAATCTGTTGATGTCCCTCACCAAGCGCTGGTGAGGGTTCGTGAGGCGGCACTCGTCGCGAGGGTGCTCGTCGTTCAGTTCTTAGCGCCGCCTGAACGTAAACGGGACGACCTATCTCTACCTGCGCTGCGCGACGTACTGCGCCGCGCAGTCTCGCGCCCTCGTGAGCCGCGACGGCACGATCGGCTCGTCCTCCTCGCTCTCGTCGTTCTCCGTCCGCGCGCCGTCGTCGTTCCCTCCCGCCTTCGCCGCCGCCGCGTCCTCCTCCTCTGGAAAATCCCAACGCGTCGCGCCGGTCAAGTTGTTTACGTAGTACGCCGTTCCGGGGTCCTCGTGATGGCTCCGCATCCGCAGCCACGGCGGCGGCGGGTCGCGCATCTCGTCCAGACACACCCCCAGGCGCGCTCGCAGCTCGCCGACGTCCACTTCCACCCTCCCGACGCCGGGAACGTGCTCGCCGATCGTCCTCGCTGGCGCATCGCGCGCGCCCTCGCCCGCGGAGGACGACGCTCCAGCGGGGGTCTCCGCGCCGCTGTACAGGAACGGCGTCGCCACCTCCTGGACTTTCTGCGTTCCGTACAGCACCCCAGCCTCGGACTCCTGCGTCGCGATCGCGGCCTCGTCCCACGTGATGCGCGCCGCCGCGGGCGGGTCGTCCTCGCGCGCCATCGTTGTGCGCGGCGTTGTTATTTCACAATCGTCGAACGCTGACTCATCACCGTCCACTCATCACCGCGGGTCAGATTCGCTCGCGCACCTCGCGCGCCGACGCCGCGACGATGGCCGCCGCGTCGTCGCCGCCGCCGGGCGACGACACGTTCGCGTACGTGTACCTCCCCGCGGACGCCTCGCGCGGCGTCCGCGAGCTGCGGAGGCACCGGCAGGGCTTCCCCGGGGACGCGCTTCCGGAGTTTCTGTCGGCGCACTTCGCGACGAGCGGCGGAAGCGTCTCCCCGGACGCCGCGCTCGCCGCCGCGGCCGCGCGGCTCGGCGCGGACGCGGCGTCGAGGGTCACCGCGGACGCGATCCTGCGCGCGGTATCGGGCGGGAAGACGGAGACGTTCGCGCTGATGCACCCGTCCAACGCGAACGGCCATCGCGGCGTGTACGCGTACTGCGACGAGGTCGGCAAGTTGAAGTCCCTGCCGACGAACGACCGCGCGCGCGAGCTCGCGGAGCGATGCGGTCTCGACGTCTCGCACCCGTTCCACGGCGACGTCTTCATCGGCGCGGTACGGACGGAGCCGACGTTCGCGAACGTGGACTTCACCGAGGGCGAGTTGGACGCGAACGCGGAGTGGATCCGAAGGGCGCCGGCGGAAAACGCGGCGTACGCGGAGGCGATGCGCGCGTTTAGAGACGCCGTGCGAGAGAAGCGCGTGGACGACAGCGCGAGGGACGCGATACTCACCGAGCGAGGGTTCAAAGGAGGGACGACGGGGTCGACGGCCTCGGTCGAGACGGGTCCGGGTTCGGGTTCGGGGTCGGGTTCGGGATCGGGGTCGGGGTCGGGGTCGGCGTCCGAGCCGTCGAGGCGCGCGAGCTTCGAACGCGCCGCCGCGAGCCACGCGATGCGAAGCTCGACCGGACTCGTGGAGTACTTCGAGTCGCTCCCGCCGATGGACGCGCCGGTGACCGTGCGCGCGATCCCCGGGCGAGGGAACGGCGTCGTCGCGACGCGGGACATCGCGCGAGGGGAGACGCTGTGGGCGGAAGCGCCCCTCGTCGGCGCGCAGAGCCCGGAGAACGAGGCGACGTGTCTCGCGTGCGCGCGGTGCCATCGGAGCGTCGGCGACATCGACGCGCAGCTGACGCTCATGAGCGGCGGGCGCGACGCGGAGACCGTGCGTCGAGCGTGCGTCGCGATCGACGGCGCGGACCCTCCGTCGCGCGACGGCGAAGGGTGGTGCGACGTCGCGTCGGCGGCGAGAAGAGACGCGACCCTGGCGCGAGCGATGAAGACGTGCGAGGGGATCGCGCCAGCGACGCCGTGCGTCAACGCCGCGTCCCGGGGGTGCACGACGCTGTATTGCGGCGAGATGTGTCGCGCGAAGCACGCGAAGGAGGACGGGCACGCGCTCGTGTGCGCGGGCGCGGGAGGAACGGACGGCGCCGACGCCGCGGCGACGACGGCGGCGGCGTTGAAGCGGCACTGCGGGCATCACGACTCGCTCTTCCTCGCGACCGCGGTCATCGCGCGCGTCGCGTCGTCGCTCGCCGACGGGAACGATTGGGACGCCGCGACGCTGCCGTTCCGCGCGTTCGCGCAGGGACCGTGGTGGGAAGTCGCGTCAGACGGCGACCCGATGATGTTGCTGAGACTCCGAGGGATCGCCGCGCGCGCGTTGGCGTTGACGCGAGACGCCGCGGAAGCCTTCTCTTCCGCGGCGGGTGGGCCCGAGGAGGATTCGGTTACAGATTCGGATGTTACGGATGTTACAGATTCGGTCGCCGCCGCGCGCGTCTGCGCGGCTCGAGTCCCCGAGGTTGTCGACCGCCTCGGTTTACACGGCTACGGCGCGATACTTGGCGCGTTCGAGCTGAACCAGCTGTCGATGAAGATCGACGGGCCGACGCGCGGCGCGTGCCACGAGCTTCTGTGTTTGGACGAGCTCGAGGGCTCGGAGTCGGTCGCGGGCGCGATGGACGCGTTGCTTCCGATCGCGCTGAAAGCGCAGGCGGCGCGCGACGTCGAGGACGCCGCCGCGGGGCGTCCTACGCGGGGAGGAGTGGACGCGAACGACGGCGACGGCGACGACGACGGCGACGGCGACGACGATGACGACGACGACGAACCGCGGCTGGACCCGACCTCAGACGCGGAGGACCTGTTCGACGCGAGCCGACGCGTCTTCCCCGGCTTCGAAGGCACCGTGCTGTTCCCCATGGCGTGCTTGTGCAACCACTCGTGCGCGCCGAACGCGACGCCGCGGTACCGGAGCTGGAAAGGCGCGGCGGCGGTCAGAGTGCAGGCGACGAGGGACGTGCTCGCGGGGGAGGAGATCACGATGAGCTACGTGGACGAGACGGCGGGCGTCGACGCGCGCGCGGACGCGCTCGCGTCGTACGGGTTCACGTGCGAGTGCGAGAAGTGCGTCGAGGAACGGGCCGCGATCAGAAAGGTGCCCACCCTGCAGTTCGGAGGGTGGACCGAGGAGGTGGATTGAGCGCGTTCACGAGTGATTTCTTGCGCCTCTCTTTTTTCATTCATTTTTTTCGTCGTCTTCTCGCGCGGGTCTCAGACCCTCGCCGCTCACGTCTGTCGCGCGGCTGGGGTCTCAGACCCTCGCCGCTCACGTCTGTCGCGCGGCTGGGGTCTCAGACCCTCGCCGCTCACGTCTGTCGCGCGGCTGGGGTCTCAGACCATCCGCTTCGTATCGTTTCTTCCGTCACGTGTTTCGTACTCCGTCTTCACTCAGTACCTCGAGAAGAACATCTCCTCGATGTCGCCGTTTCGATTCTTCTGGCTCGGCTCGGTATCTTCGCCGAGCAAAAGGTCGCCGGCCACGTTCCTCTCGCCGCTCGCGTAGAACTTCCCGTCCTCCTCGTAGTACTTCCCGGTCCGTCCTTTCCCCCCGTTCTCGAACAGCTCCTTTATCGCGGCCGTGGCTTCGACCTGGTGATCCCTTATCGGCGACTGGACCTGCCACAACTTCTCGTACTCGAACATGTAGCCGCTCGCGGTCACGAGCCCCGAGTTCGCGCCGTCCGGCTGCGTCGAGCGCGGGAACAGGTACCGATGCGCGTCCTGGCCTTGGCTCTTGGTGCTCTCTCCCGGCGTCACCTTCGTTTGGTACGGGAACCGCGGATCGAACGGCGGTTGCATCACGAGGTCCTTCGAGACGGGAACCGCGTCCGCGTCGTACGTCTCGCGCGTCACGGTAAACGCGAGGAGCATGTCGTCGTCTTCGTGTATCAGGTTGTGGCAGTGGAACATGTAGTTCCCGCGGTTCGAGTCCGCGAAGAACGCGATCGTGACGTGCTCGTTGAACCCGACGAAAAACACGTCCTTCGATCCCGTCTCGTACGGAAAAACGCCGCGACCTTCCGGCCACGCCTTTCGCGCCTCGTCTTCGCGACCGTCCTTCCGCTCGACGATCCACGCGTCGATGAGGTGCAGGTGCACGGGGTGATGCCACCCGCCGCCGCCGGTGATGATGTGCCACACCTCGAGGCAGCCGTACTGCGCGGCCGCTTCGATCCGGCCCATCGCGTCGCGGTCGCCGGATCGCCACGTCTTGTCGTTGATGACCCACTCGCCGCCGGTTCTCGCGAAGATCAGCGTGCGCACCGTGACGCACTGGACCGGCCCGACGGCGCCCGCGACTTCGAGCTTCGCGTGCGTCGTGGTCATCTCTCCCTGGCCCGACGCGCCGTGACACGCGTCGCTGAGCGTCGCGAAACCGTTCGGGTTGGTCTTCGGGTCGTCCGCGGAGAACGTCGCGCTGATGTCGACGGACGCGGGACGACTCTCGGTGATCTCGCGGACGCGCGTTTCGCCGTACGCGTCGGGCTCCACGCCGCGAACGACGTCCAGCGCCCTGAGCGCGGTCTGAACCGCCTCGCGTCGCAGCAACGCGTCGTTCTCCGAGAGCAGGCAGACGTCTTCGTTCTTGTACCAGGTCGGGGCGGCGTCGGGAACGAGCTTCGCGTTGGCGCAGATCTTCGCGTTCTCGCCCGTCATCGTTGACGGATCCAACGCGCAGGGCACGCCGCCGCCGCCCTCCCAGTCGCTCGCGAGCATCGACGGCTGCCCGGCGTTTTTGATCTTCGCCGGCGGGTTCCTGACCTGGAACCTCATCACCTTGTCCGTGTGCAGGTAGTCTTCGTTGTTCAAGAAGTCGTTCGCGTTGCGGAGGTGCACGTTGATCTTCTTCTTCCCCTCGGGGACGACGCAGTTGGAGAAATCGAACACGACTTGGTATCTCTCCCCGGAGTTGACGTCGAGAAATTTCACGACGACGGGGTTGAGAAGCAGCTCCGTGTCCGTGCCCACGACGATCATCTTCGCGCAGCCGTTGCCGCCGCTGAGACTCAGGCGATACGAGCGCGAGATGCTCGCGCCGAGCACTCGGCCGCGGTACTTGTACCCCGCGAAGACTTTCATCTTCGGCCAAGGGAGCTTGTTGACCGTGATCACGTCCGCCTTGTAGATGTTACCCTCGATCTCGTAGTCGACGCGGCAGGTTCCCGCCGGGACGTTCGCGACGCCCTTGCCGTCGCCGTTCGCGGTTTGACCGCCCTCGTTGTTGAACCGCGCTTCGGACAAGATCATCGGGAACTCGAAGCATCGACCTTCCTTGTTCCCGAGGTTGCCGGGCCCGTCGGCGAAGACGTTGCAGACGCCGTCGATCCACCGAGGGAGAATTCGTTCGCCGTGCGGGCCGTCCTCGTACTGGGGGGGAACGTAGATCGGGAACATCGCGAACAGACCGTTCGCGACGTTGAATCCGGTGTTGTGAATCCCGTGATCTGCGCGGGCGGCGCGGAGGAAGAGAGACGAGGGCGCGTGAGCGAGAGAGGCTCGGGAGTTTCAAATCAGAGACGAAATTAAGAAAAATACAGTACGCGGGGCGGGGAGGAAGGCGACGACGCGAGCGCCCTCGCGCACCGTGGTACCAGTTCGTCCTCGGGCCCATGTCCACGGCGTAGACGTAGTCCTTCCACTCTCCCGACTTGGTGACGTCGTCCGCCCACCCGTCGAACCCGGGAAGCGAGTGCGAGCCGTGATGATGCGTGGACGTGATGGCGCGCTTACACTCGAGCTCGTCGTGCGTCGTCGCGCCCCCCGCGCAGTCCGCCGGCAGATCGTTCGCCTGGCGGACGACGACGACCGGGGGAACGAACTGCTGCGCTTGGGCGTCCTTGAGCGCGTTTCGCCACTTCAGATCCGTCGGGATGCGAAACAGAGGTCCGGGCGCGATGCCGTTGTACCACCAGAACGGCACCTCGCCGGCGCGCAGGCACCGCCGGCCGTCGACGCACGTCGCCGGGTCGTCGAGGGCTGGCGCGCCGTGCTCGACCCCCGCGCTGTTCTCGGCGGTGACGCACGGACGGCAAACGTTCGGATCTGGCGCGCAGACGTTGGGGGGGAAGAGCTCGATGAAGGACAGCATCTGCCGCACCTCGTACCACTCGAACGTTTGCGTCTTCGAGTACCCGCCGGGGTTCTTGGCTTCGATGACGACGTTCTCCACCGTCGCCTGCGGCACCGCCCTGGGGGGCATCGTGAACCGAAGCCGAAACGGCTTCAGCGAGAGGTCGTTCTCCCAGTCCGCGCGCCCGAGGAGGACGGCGTCCGCGGCGTCGTCGTCGATGACGGGCACGCGCGGCGTCGGCAACCCCAGCGCGGTTCCAGGGCGCGGGTCGCAGTTCGCGAAGTTCACCACCCCCGGAGGGCACCACCCCTCTTCGAGGTGAAGCGCGGCTTCGCCGGAGACGCCCCACAGGGGGTCGGACGCGGTGGACGTCGGTCGTTCGGGGCGGGATACGCCGTCGGGGCGCGCGACGCCGACGCGACCGGGGCGCGTGATGCCGTCGCGCGGCCTCGGCTCGAGGTCGAGCTCGGCGTCGGCGTCGGGATCGAACCGCGGTCTCGTCGTCGCGCCGCGCGGCTTCGCGGCTTCGGCGCCGCCGAAACGCGCGGCAGCCGCGTCGGGCTCGGGACGTCGCGCGGAGACGATCGTCGGCTGCGCGAGAGATGGGTCGCGGCGGCGGGGAGTGAGCGGCGCGTCGGACGAGGCGAGGCGGGACGAGCGTCGCGAAGGGAAGCGGCGGCCGGGAGGGGAAGCGAGGCGGGACGAGAGGGTCGGGCGGGGGAGAGGGGAAAAGACAAGGCGGGGCGCTGCCACTTCAGGACTGCGACTCTCGGGACGAAAAAAGAAAGAGAGAGACGCGACGAACGCACCGGCCTGGTCGCGGCCTTCGCGGACGCGCGAACGGGGACCGGAGTCGCGACGGCGTCGAGGAGGCGGCGGCGCGCTCCCAGCGCGGGCCCCGCGTCCGCGAGGCCGACGCACGCGCCGAGCGCGCAGAGCGCGAGGACGGGGAGGAGCGCGATACGACGATACGACGTCGGGAGGCGTCGGGAGGCGTCGACGGCGGCGCGGACCGCCGCGACGGTCGTCGCGACGGCGCCGCGACGCGCGCGCGCGCGCGGACGCATGGTCGCGGCGGCGGGGGCGGAGGCGCGAGAGGTCGGGGCTTCGCGCGAGCGGTCGGAGGACTCTGGAGCGCGTCCGAGGAACGTCGCGGAGGGCGCGCGCGAGAGTTACAACGACAAGGTTCCGCGTCGAACAAAATACCAAGGTATCGAAAAGCCACGACGGGCGGCGCGCGGCCTTGCGTTTTTCGGCAGCTCCGAGAACGGTTTTCACCCACCCTGTACAACTTGTAGTTGTAGTTTCAACATTTGATCGCGTCCCCTTTCAACTGATGAGAAAGATTCCGGCACGTGCACCCACGGCTGGTCGGCACGAAAACCAAAAATCCCGCCAAATCCGAGCAAACCACGTGAAGCGTCGTGCTCGGCACTGAGAGGCGCGCGCTGAGAGGAGGCGGGGAGCTCTCTGCGACCATGAAGCGCGCGGCGGCGCTTCGCGTTCTCGGCGTAGCCGATGACTTAGACTCGAACGCCGTGCGGCAGGCGTACAGGTGCGCGTCGCGTCCGCCGCGGGCGTCGTTCTCCGGCGCGCGAGACGCGCGCCATTTTTCGGTTTGACACCGACGACGACGACGACCGCTCCCGCGGCTTCGAATCTGACGCCCTCCCCCGCCCGACGCCGTCCGACTCGAATCCACCGCAGGAAACTCGCGCTGAAGCACCACCCCGACAAGAACCCGGGCGACGCGGAGTCGGAGAAGAAGTTCAAAGAGGTCGTCAGCGCGTACGAGTGCCTCACGCGCGAGGACGGCGAAGACGGCGTAGACGAGATATTCGAGTCCGCGGAGGACATGAGAGACTTCGCCGCGAGCTTCTTCGAGAGGTGCGCGCGTCTCGGTCTCGTCCGCCGCTTCTTTCGTCTCTCACTTCTCCCACATCGCCATCGCGCATCGATCGCCGTCGTCGATCGCCGCGCGTCGCGTCTTCGTCGCGCCAGGGTCCCTCCGCGCTCGATCCTTCCGCCCGCGACCGCCCGCCTTCCTTCCATCCCAACCCGCCCAGGGTCCCCTCGCTCACTCGCGCGTTCCTTCCTTCCTTCCTTCCTTCCTTCCTTCCTTCTTTCTCGCAGCTTCTTCTTCGGCGGCGGCTTCTCCGGCTTCCGCGGCGGCAAAGGCCCGTTCGGCGGCAAAGGCCCGTTCGGCGGCGGGCGAGGACCGCCGCACCGCGGGGACGACCACGACGACTACACGGACGACGACGAAGATTACACCGACGACGACGACGACGATTTGGGGTACTCGGACCTGCACCACTTCTTCTCGCACCCGCCCCCGGGCGGGTGGGGCGGGAAAGGCGGCGGCGGCGGGTGGTTCGGCGGCGGCGGCGGCGGCGGCGGCGGCGGCGGCGGCGGCGGGAACGCGGGAGGACGCACGGACGACGAACTCTTCGAACACCTCGAAGAGATGCGGAAAGAAGCCGCGCGATACGCCGCCGAACTCGCGAAGCAAGAGGACGAGGAGCGACGCGCGAAAGCGCCGCTGGAGAAGCTCCAACGACCGACGTTAGTGTCGCGGACGGACACGTCCGTGACGCTGAACTTGTACCGCAGCAAGAACACGACGCAGACGCTGCCGAAGGATCGGTGTTGGGAGCTGAGTCTGAAGCGCGAAAAAGGCGATCACAACTACACGGTGTTCACGTCCGTGAAAGGGCGCACGATCGTCACGGTGTCGGACCTTTCACCGGGGACGAGGTACTGCTTCAAAGCGAGAGTCGGCCGCGTCGAAGGATCCGACGGCGAGGTCACGGAGTGGGGGCCGCACTCCGTGGAGTCCGCGTACGCGACGAGCGGTAAGCCGGTTCCGGAGAAGAAATCTTCCGACGCCGCGTCGGACGCGACCGACGGCGCGGCCGGGTCGAGTTTGAACGGGCAAGCCCCGGGCGGCGGTCTCAGCAAGAAAGCGAAGAAGCGCGCGGCGAAGGAGAAGGCTGCCGCCGCCGCGAATGAGAGCGAGCGCGACGGCGTCGACGCCGTGGACGCGACGCAGCTCGAGCGCCAAGCGGCGTTGCGTCGCGCCGCGGAGGCGGCGGCGGAGCGCGAGATGCAGGAGCTCGAGGAGATGAAGCAGAAGCTCGAGTCGAAGAAAGAGAAAGTGAAGAAGACCAAGGCGGCGAGCGCGGGCGCGGGCGCGGGCGCGGGCGCGGGCGGCGACGCGAACGCGGACGGCGGCGGCGGCGGCGGCGGCGGCGAGGGCGGGCTGTCGAAGAAGGCGGCGCAGCGGAAGAAGAAGAAGGAAAAGGCGCGCGCGGAGGAGCTCGCCGCGGCCGCGGAACGCCTCGGCATCGACCGACCACCGTTGGACCCGTCCACGATGACGGACGAGGAGTACGCGCGACGGCTGCAAGCGGAGTACGGCGGGTACAGCGGCGACGAAGCGCTCGCGGCGCGTCTCCAACAAGAAGAGGACCGGTACAAGACGCAAGTCACCGGCCGAGCGCCGCCGCCGACGAGCGCGCCGGCCGGCGCGAGCGAACCTCCTCTCTGGGCCGCCGCGCCCGCGATGCCGACGCCCAAGGGCGGCGCCCGCGCGGGCGTCGCGCCGCCGCCCGGGTCCGCGGGGTATCAGCACGCGCCGGCGACGACGAGGCACCGCCAAAACGGCGTCGGCGCGCCGCCGGCGCCGCCCGGGCAACCGCCGCTCCCGCAGGGGATCCCTCCGCCGCGCGGGAACGGGAGCGGCCACGCGCCGCTTCCCCCGGGCGGGTTTCCGCCGCCGGGCGCGGGGCGCATCCCCGCGCCGCGCGAATCGCCGCCGTCGGGGCACGCGTACGGGTTCGCGCAGGGCCCGCCGCCGCCGCCTCCGGGGGCGCCGCCGTTGCCTCCCGGTCGTCCGCCGCTCCCGGGGGGCGCGCCGCCGTCGCGCGCTTCTCGCGCGCAGCCGCCGCTGCCTCCTGGGCCGCCGCCGCCGCCGCCGGGTCCTCCTCCCGGGGTATCGCGCGCGGCGGACTGGGGCGGCGGCGGCGGCGGTGGCGTCGCGGCGCAGCCGCCGTCGTGGCAAGCCTCCGCCGCCGCCGCCGACCCGTGGACGCCGCTCAACGTCAACCTCGGCGGCGGCAGCGTCGGCAGCGGCCACTCCAGCGGCGTGTTCGAACTTCCCACGGACGACGACTTCGTCGGCGCGGTGAGGGACCACAACGACGAGCGACCGACGCAGCACATCGTGCGCGGGAGCTCCGCCGGCGGGTTCAACGTCGGCTCCCCGACGGAACCGGGTGGATTTTTCGGCTCGAACACGTGGGCGACCGGCTCGAACGCGTCCTCAGGCGGCGGCGGCGGCGGCGGCGCGCAGTGGGGGTCTCCCGGGACCGAGTCCGCGTGGTCCGCGGCCGCGGCCGCGTCAGGAGGCGGCGGCGGCGGCGGCGGGATGAGCAGCGGGAACCCGTCGACGTGGGCGGAGGCGCAAGCGTCGCTCGCCGGCGGCGGCGGCGGCGGCGTCCACCCGAACCCGTACGGCGGGAGCCCCGGCACCGGCGCGGGCGCGTTCGGCGGCGCGACGTTCGGCGCCATCCCAGGGTCCGCGTCGGGCGCGTTCGGCGCGGGCGCGAGCACGTGGGGCGGCGGCCTCGGCGCGGGCGAGACCGGCGGCCGCGCCGGCTTGGGCGGCGTCGCGCTCGAGGACGACGGCGGGATGTTCTCTTTCCTCGAGGAGGGGAAGTAAACGTAGATTGGGCTAGTACCTAGTTACCGGGGAAACGCAGAGGGCGCGCGCCCCGAATAAACCGGCGGCGCTCGACGGCTGTCCACCGGCTGGGCTCCTCTCGCGAAACGCGAGAGAGCCACCAGCCAGGCCGGGACGGAATGCTCGAGCGCCAGACCGCGGGGTGAGCGCTTTTTGATTTCTGCGAGAGAAGGGGCGGCGACGCCTGCGCTCTCGAACCGGAGCGGAAACATAGATGCCAGCACTTTGCATAAGATACTGTACGTAAGTCACTCACTACGATCACCGCTACACTTCACCTTCTCTTTCAACCTCCCTCCCGCCTCTCGCGGGCGGCTCAACGCGCGGTGACGTTGAACGACCGCACGTTCATCGACCCGCCGGTGTCGTACGCGTCCGGTCCCGGCGAGTCCCCCCCGAAGTCCTCCCCGAACCTCACGGTGCCGCTCCGGAAACTGCTCCTCAGCGTCGGCGTGCTGCGCTCCTTCGCGGCTTTCTTCCCCGTCGTCCACTCGTACGACCCCGGCCCCGGCGACGACGCCGCGTCGCGCGCGCCGCCGCTCTCTTTGAACCGCGCCTCCCCGCCGAGCGTCCCCCGCGTCGTCCCTTTCCTCAGCCACTTCGCGTTCATCACCACGTCGTACGCCCCGGGCGGCGGCGCTTGATACGGGTTGCTCGGCCGCGTGGGCGCGCCGTCGAGTTGAAACGACGACGGCAGCGGCGGCGGCGACGACGGCGGCGACGTCGACGCCGCGGGGGAAGACCCGGACCCGCCGCCGCGCTTGGACGTCGACGCGAACGAGGACGTCTCTTTCCGTCGCAGCCGCGCGAGCGTTCCGTCCGTCCCCGGCGCCGACTCCGCGGCGTCGTCGTCGGCCCGGTCGCCGACCCCGCCCCCCCTGGGCTCGCGCACGATCCCCGGGCCAAACCTCGCGGCGGAGGACCCGAACACGCCGTTCTTGCTCCCGAGCTTGCGGTCCACGTCCTTCGCCATGCCGCCGAGGTCGTACTGCCCTGGACCGGGCTCGAACCATTTCTTCGCGGCGGGCGGCGCCGGCGACCGGTCGCCGGTCGCGGTCGTCTTCTTCGCGCTCGCGACTCGGAACGGCTGCTCGCCGTCGCGCGTCTTGAACCGCACGCGCGGGTCCTCGTACGCCCCCGGCCCGGGCGTCGTCGCCCACGTCGGCGCGGAGAGCGACGTCTCCGCGTCCACCTGGTAGGAAGCCGGGGAGCTCACGTTAAAGTTCTGCAACCTCGACGGCTTCGATTGCTTCCTTCGAGACGCGCGGTCAAACTGCGACGGCGCCGCGTACGCCCCCGGTCCGGGGACGGCGTCGACCCTCACCCGCGCGTCGCCGCCGCGCGTCCCGAGGTTCGCGCCGCTCGGTTCGCGTTCGCACGTCGTCCGCGTCGGCGACCCCGAGCCCGAACGACGCGGATTCAGATTCGCGTTCGCGTCGGCGTCGGCGAGGCTCCTCCTCGCCGTGGACACGCGGAGCTGCTCTTCGACCCGGAGCTTCACCTCGCCGAGGTACGACGTCCCGGGGGACGGCAGGCCGTCGCCGAGCGTCCCTCGCTCGCGCGCGAGCTCGAACCCGCGCTTCGATTTGCTGCTGACGAAATCCGTCCCCGCCGTTTTCGAGCCGCCGAACGCCGTCCCGAGCCCGACGGGGGCGTACCCCGCCGGACCGACCGTGTCGCCCTTCACGCCGCTGCATCCGCGGATTGGGGGCGCTCGCGGGACCACGCCGCCGTCCGGGGTGACCGCGTACCCGTAGCTCTGCGATTTAGTCGGCACGGACGGCGCGCTCGCGGTGACGCGCGTCGGCTTCGTCGTCGTCGTCGTCGTCGTCGTCGACGACGACGACGCATCCTCCGTCGACCTACTCTTCCACCGGTTCGCGGGCTTCCTCGGCCACGTCTCCCTGGACGCGTTGGCGCCCTCGTAATGCCCCGGCCCCGGGTTATCCACCGCGTCCGTGGTGTCGAGCTTCCCCAGGCGCGACTGCCCGGAGACGAACGCGCTGAACGTCTTCGTCGCGCGCTTCTGCGCGCCCGCGAAGGACGATCGGAGGGCGTGCGCCCCCGGTCCCGGGGCGCGGTCCGCGCCGTCGCTCAGCGACGTCCGCCGCGACGTGGAGTAGAACGGCGCGACGCCCTGGTACGTCGGCGAGGCGCGGTCCTCGCCGTACGCGCCGGGACCGACCGCCTGCGAGGAGGGAGCGGGGCGAGAGGACGCGGTCGGGGAGGGCGCGGTGAGTCGGACGGACGGATGGACGGACGCCGCGATCGACGAAAACGTGGTTGACCCGCGAGGGAGCGCGCTCGCGCGCGCGCGTCGCCGCGGAGAGAGCGGGGCGGGCGTCGAGACGCGCACCTCGCCGTCCGTCGCCGGGGGAGGCCCGAACTTCCCGGTGTCGCGCCGCGCGCGCGATACGAACGCCATGACGGGCGCCCTCGGGTGTGCCCCGACCGAACGTCGGACGGCCGAATTCGTCCAGCAGACGAGCGAACTGAACATGAACTGAACGCGAACCACGACGTCGTCTCCGTCGTCGAGCCGCGGGCGGATCTCGTCAGACGCGGCGTCGCGCGGGGGGTGGGCGTCGAGCGCGATGAACGTCTCGTTCCCGAAACCGCACGACGTCTTAGAGCAGGGCGTGGAGTACGTGCTCGCCGCGGACTGCGCCGCCGGTCGCGCGTTCGACGAGGTCAGCGTCTCGTGCGTCAGCTCGGGGTGGACGGGAAAGTGCGTGAGATCCATCGCAGAGCGCGCGCGCGTCGGCGCGGACGGCGTCGTCAGCGTGCGATGGCGCGTCCCCAAAGACCTCCCGTGCGACGCGGTGTACGCCGTGAAGTTCGCGGCGATCCCGCCGAAGCGCCAACAACTCGCGTCGTCGTCCGCGCCGACGAAGCCGGTCGAGGCGGAGGCGACGAACGTCGTGATCTCGACGCCGCTTCAGATCGTTCGAACCGGACGCGACGAGTGCGTCGTTCGATGGTCCCCCGGCGCGCTGCCGACCGAGGCGTCCGCGAGAGACGGCTGGCGGCTCGCGCTGGACGTCGTCCCGAGAGCGAACCCGGGGGAGACGATCGAGACCGTCGTCGGCGACCTGTTCCTCGCCGCCGCGACGGAGGGCCTCCACGTCCACACGCGTCGAAAGAGCGTCCTGTTCGACGTCTCCAAAGACGAGGCGACGAAGCGAAGCAAGCGCCTGAGGCTGAGCACGGACCGCGCGTACAAGATCGCGCTCGCGGGCTTCACCGTCGGCGAGCTCGAGTCCGTGTTCAGCACGTCCAGGGTGGAGGCGAAGATGGGCCTCGTGCGGCTGCGCGCGACGGGCGGCGGTTACAACACGGCAAATAGCGGCGCGAGGAAAGGGAGTTTGGGAGACGCGGAGTACCGCAGGAACGCTCCGGTCGTCGCGAGTAAGAAGGAGAAAGAGCTCGCGGCGAAGCGAGAGAGAGAACGCGTGGATAAGCTGGATAAGCTGGAGAAGGAACGCGCGGCGGCGAACGCGGCGGTGGCGAAGGAAAACGACGGCGGCGGCGGCGGCGGCAGCGGCGGCGGCGGCGGCGCGACGCCGAGGAGTAAAGCGAGAGAGATGACGTCGATGCTCTTCTCCCCCGGCGGCGGGGACAAGCAGATCGTCGTCCACGACACGGACTCCGAGTCCGACGACGACGCGGACGACGCGGACGCGGCCCGCGCGGCGGCGTCGTCGGCGGCGGCGTCGTCGTCGGCGGCGAAACCGTTCGACGCGCACGACGAAGCCGTCGACGAAGACATGACGCACGGCGGCGCATGGAAACACGGCGAGAAAGGCGCCGGCGCGTGGGCCTCCGAGCGCGGTCTCAACGTCCTCGCCGTCCGCGCGAGCGACCTCGCCGTGGTGTACGACCGCACGTGGGACCTCAGCGGCGGACGCAAGCCCGCGGAGGCGCGATTCAACGCGGCGTCGATGTATCACGCGTTCGCCGCGGACGGCGCGCTGAGCGCCGGGTCCGCCGCGCGGTCCAAATGGGGCGCGCACTTCGTCGCGGTCACGACGTCGGGCGCGTGGGCGATGCAGCCGAGCAAAGACGGGGACGATTACGGCCTCGGTGACGCGATCGACGTCTTGATCGACGCGCTCGGCGGGGACGCCGCCGTCGCGGAGGCGGCGAGGAGAGCCGCGCACAAGGCTGGCGCGCCCGGGCAGCCCGGCGCGTTCAGCGCCGTCGCCGCGTGCTGCGACCGCGGCGGACGACGAGGCACGGTGTGGCACGCGGTCGGGGATTCCAACAAAGACCGCGCGCACGTCGCGCTGACGCTGTCGTGCGCGGACGGCGCGTGGTTCCCGACGTTCGCGAGCGCGTCCGCGGGGGAGGGCGCGAGCGATTGGACGACGCCGTGGGACCGGTGGGGCGAAGAGCCGTGGTCCTCGCTCAAGGGCGCGCGCGGCGGGAAAGACGCCTCGCGCGTGGAGCGGTACCGCGTGATCGTCAACGAGACGAGAGGGATGATGCTTGGCGGCGTCGCCGCGGGGGAGAGAGGCGGCGGCGGCGGCGGCGAGCGCGCGGACGCGAACACGAGCGCGAGCGACGCCGGCCGCGTGGACGTCTCCGGTTTACTCGGCGCGCTCCTCGGGTTCGCGAGCTCGACGTTCGAGGCGTTCGAGTGGGGGAGCCTCGGCGAGCTCCGGAAGGAGGCCGCGAGTATGGGGAAGAAGAACACGACGACGACCGCCGCGGAGGCGTCGCTCGTCAGACTCACGGAGGCGCTGACGTTTGATCTCATCGCGACGCGTCAGGCGTCCGTCATGTCCGAGCTCACGCGCGCGGGCGCGGGGGACCATCTCGCGCGGCGGATCGTATCCCTCGTGTCTCGAGACGGCGCGATGCTTCCCGGTCCAGCCGGCGGCGGCGGCAGCAGCAGCGGCGGCGCGGACGCGAGGAAGGGTCCCCAGGTGGACGCGGGACGCGCCGCGGAGGTGCGGGCGCTCGCCGCCGCGCTCTCCGCGATGCTCCTGCACAACGGCGCGGCGTCGCTGGCGGAGGCGGTGCGACGCGGGCACGCGCAGGACGCGATCCTGCGCGCGTTCCTCGCGTCCTGGCGCGGGCATCTGGGTCCGCGGCCGCTCGCCGAGCTCGAGGCGTTAGTCGAGGAGCTCGCGATCGCGGACTTGGCCGTCGCGAAGATTAAGCTCCGCCCCGCGCTCGACGACGACGGCGGCGGCGGCGGCGGCGGCGGCGGCGGCGACGACGGCGGCGCGGCGATGGACACGGAAACGTCCGGCAGCGACGACGACGCGGAGTGGTCCGTCGTCACCGCCCTTCGCGCGGGGTTGACGTACGCGCCCGCGGCGGCGAGACCGAAGACGACGCGCGCGAAGACGATCGGCGGCGTCGCGTACGTCCTCGAGATCGAGGCCCCCGCGAAGCCCGGGACGCCGCTGCGGCTCCCGACGGCGACGCCGCTGTCGTCCGACCCGGCTGAGCTCGAATCTGACGCCGCCGCGAAGACGGAAGCGAGCGGCGGCGGCGCGAGGTCGTCCCCGCCCAAGGGCACGACGACTAAGACGACGAACGACGTCGCGGAGGCTGCCGGCGCCGAGGACATGGAGGTGGAGCCGTGGGGAGGCAGCGACGCGGGGAGCGACGAGGTCGTGTGGATCGGCGCGGACGACCCGCCGGGGGCGTCCGACCGCGATCTGCCCGACGTGGACCTCAAACCCGTGGAGCTCAAGAGGATCATCAAGGAGGACCCGCTCGCGCAGGGCGGGGAGAGCGCGCTGGCGAGGACGGCGAGCGGCGTGGGGACGGGGAAGCCCCCGAGATCGAGCGCGTCGGGCGGCGGAAAGAATAAACCGGCGCCGGCGCCGCCGCCGCCGCCGACGCCGCGCGTCTCCATCGAGGGCGGCGTCGCGGTGTTTCGAGCGAAAGACGGCGAGTGGTCCGCGCACGTCGCGATGATCAAGCAGGCGAGCCGGCTCGTGTACCTCGCGCAGAGCGCGGGCGCGGTGGCGGCGATATTTCTGTGGCCGAAACGCGAGGCGCGACACCCGCCGGTGCAGCCGCTCATTCCGTCGCCGAATTACGACGTCCCGGTGGGCATTCCCGCGTTCGCGCTCCCCGCGGGGGAGCTCGAGAGCGTCGTCGGCGGCGGCGCGGGCGGGAGAAGCGGCGCGTGGGAAGTGATCCTGGATAACACGATCGACGCGAAAGAGCACGGCTCCTCGAGAGAGGTGTCGCGCCGGTGCGGGAAGCGACTCGCCGCGGCGTGCGCCGCGCGACCGTCCGCGGAGGCGGCGGCGGCGGCGCGGCGCGTCGAAGCCAGACGACGACGCATGCGCGCGAACCTCATCGGCGTCGCGAGGAACGTCGCCGCGAACGAGGCGGAACAGGCGGCGATGGCGGCCGCGGCGGCCGCCGCCGCGGAGCTCGCGGCGGCGGCGGCGGAGAACAAGACCCCGACGGACGTCGCGCCGTCGCCGTCCGCGGCGGGCGCCTCCGCGACCGTGTTCGGAAGAGCCGCGAACTTGTTCGGATTCAGCGGCGGCGAGAAGAAGACCGAGACGGAGATGGAGCTCAAGGAGATGCCGTCGCCGTCGAAACCGGCGCCGCCGACGAAGAAGAAAGCGACGGACGGCGGCGGCGGCGACGACGACGACGCGGAGCGCGACGCCGTGGACGCGGACGACGGCGACGACGCGTCCCCGCCGAAGCCGGACGCGTCGACGCCGGGGGACGCGAGCGATCGTCGCGCGAGCGAGGACTACCCGGACCCGGAGCCCGCGATCGAGGAAGACGACGACGCCGACAACGCCGCAGACGACGACGGCGAACCCCTCGACGCGTTGGAAGCCGCGAGGGCGAGGAAATGGACGGCGGCGATGCGCGTCGCGTACGCGCTCGGGGACGAGGGCGCGTCCATTCTCGACCGGTCGTTCCCGTCGCCCGCGCGCGCCGCCGCGGAGGACGCCGCCTCCGCCGCCGCGATGGGCGCTTCCGACGACTCATCTTCTCGCCCCGTGCGCGTCCTGTGCCTCGACGGCGGCGGCATCCGCGGCCTCGCGACGATCGTCATGCTCGAGCGGATCATGAAAGCCGCCGGGGAGACGTGCGTCGGGGAGTGCTTCGACCTCATCTTGGGCACGTCCACCGGCGGGCTCATCGCGATCGGCGCCGGTTTACTTCGTTTGTCCCTCGCGGAAGTGTCGGACGTGTACGACAACATGGCCGCGGAGGTGTTCAAGAGCGACGGGTACTACACGCTCCTGAAGCGCGGGCCGGGGCACACCGCGGCGAAGGCGTTCGAGCGGCTCATGCGCGAGAAGATATTAGGCTCCGAGGCGGACCAGCCGTTGTACGCGATGGGCGCGCATCAGCGGTGGTACACCGCGGGCGAGGACGCGGCGTCGCCGCGTCCGTCGCCCCCGCGCGTGTGCCTCGTTTCGTCGCTGGTGTCCAGGGTCCCGAGCACGCCGTATCTGTTGCGGTCGTACCGGCGAGACCCCGCGTGTAACGGCCAGAACGTCAGCGCCGTCGGCGAGCTCCCCGGCGAGCACAGAGCCGGCGTCGTGCACGCGTTGCGAGCGACGACGGCGGCGCCGTGGTACATGGAAGAGCTCACCGTGGACAAAGAGCTCGGTCTGGGGAAAGTCACCGCGGTCGGGTCGACGGAGACGCCGGAGCAGCAGCCCATCGGCGGCGGCATCTCCGGGACGTCGCGAAGCGCGTCGTCGTCCGAGCTCGCGGCGGCGGCGGCGTTCGCCTCCGCGCGCGGCGACGACGACGGCGACGGCGACGGCGACGGCGACGACGCCAGAGAGACGGACGCGACCGCGGAGGAGGACCCGAACGCGGAGGAGGACCCGAACGACGCGACCGCCGTGGACGGCAAGACGACGACGTCCGCGAAGGACGCGTCCAGGGTCGCAGCGTCGCTGCGGTTCATCGACGGCGCCATCGCGTGTAACAACCCGACGGCGGTGGGCATCTTCGAGGCGCGAAGGCTGTTCGATCGATCGCGGCCGCTGTGCGTCGTGTCCTTGGGCACGGGCGCGTCCGTCCCCAGGGAGGTCGCCGCGAGCGGGACCTCGCGCGCGTGGGTCGAGAACTTAGTCAACGCGACGTGCGACGTCGTGCAAGTCGACGCGACGGTCAGGCACGTGCTCGGGACGCGGGACCGGTACCATCGGTTCCAGCCCACGGACGAGATCTTTTCGTGCGACTTAAACGACACGAAGGAGGAGACGCGGCAGCGACTGCGGTTGGCCGCGGCGAGGTACATGGACGAGGACGCCGTGAGCGCGGAGGTCGAGGCGTTGGCCGCGGTGTTGAGGCGGTCGTGACGGGGCCCACCCGAGGGGGGACGACGTAGAGTAGAAAAAAAGATAGAGCGTGTGCGTTCTCCTCGTTACATCGTCTACTGTACACGTACACGTACGTCTACACGTGTACTCGTACTCGTTCGTCGCGTGTTTCAATCTGTTCGCGCTCGTCCTCGTTCGTTCTCGCGCGTCGGCGCCGCGGTCAACCTCGCGCCGTCCCCGGGGACGCGTTGATGATTTTTTCATCGACGCTCACTCGACGTGGTCGTCATCCGTCTCGTCGTTGTCCTCATCGCCTTATTCCGGAGCGCCGTTCGCGCGCGCCCACTGCAGCACCTCCAGGTGACCGCCTCCCGCGGCTGTGCGGCAAGTCCTCGCGTCCCACGGAGCGCCGTTCGCGCGCGCCCACTGCAGCATCTCCAGGTGGCCGCCTTCCGCGGCCCTGGCGCAAGTCAACTTGTCCCACGGAGCGCCGTTCGCGCGCGCCCACTGCAGCACCTCCAGGTGGCCGCCATCCGCGGCCCTGGCGCAAGTCTTCTCGTCCCACGGAGCGCCGTTCGCGCGCGCCCACTGCAGCACCTCAAGGTGGCCTTCACCCGCGGCACTGTCGCAAGTATTCTCGTCCCACGGAGCGCCGTTCGCTCGCGCCCACTGCAGCACCTCAAGGTGGCCGCCAAACGCGGCACTGTCGCAAGTACCCTCGTCCCACGGAGCGCCGTTCGCACGCGCCCACTGCAGCACCTCCAGGTGGCCGCCATCCGCGGCCCTGGCGCAAGTCCACTCGTTCCACGGAGCGCCGTTCGCTCGCGCCCACTGCAGCACCTCAAGGTGGCCTTCACCCGCGGCATAGACGCAAGTGTCCTCGTCCCACGGAGCGCCGTTCGCGCGCGCCCACTGGAGCACCTCAAGGTGGCCTTCACCCGCGGCATCGGCGCAAGTTTCCCAGTCCCACGGACATCCGTTCGTGCGCGCCCACTGCAGCACCTCCAGGTGGCCGCCTTCCGCGGCTGTGCGGCAAGTCCTCGCGTCCCACGGAGCGCCGTTCGCGCGCGCCCACTGCAGCACCTCCAGGTGACCGTGTTTCGCGGCTTTGCGGCAAGTATTCTCGTCCCACGGAGCGCCGTTCGCTCGCGCCCACTGCAGCACCTCGAGGTGACCGTGTTTCGCGGCATAGGTGCAAGTATTCTCGTCCCACGGGCAGCCGTTCGCGCGCGCCCACTGCAGCACCTCCAGGTGGCCGCAAAGCGCGGCATAGCGGCAAGTCATCGCGTCCCACGGAGCGCCGTTCGCGCGCGCCCAATGCAACACCTCCAGGTGGCCCTTCCACGCGGCATGTGCGCAAGTCCTCGCGTCCCACGGACACCCTCGCTCCTTTGCCCACGCCAACCTGCTGACCGACCCGACGAAGTTCGACATCCTCCCGAGCTCCCTCCTCACCGCCGCGACGCCCTTCAGGTCGCCGAGGGGCGTATTGAACACGAACCGATCGAACACGACGGCGCGCATACTCCGGCTCACCAGCGCGAGCATCGCGAGGTCGCCGCCGTCGAGCCGCGAGAGTACGTGCGCGTGGAAGACATCGCGCGCTTTCGCGTCGAATCGTTCTAAGAGACTCAGATCGTCGGAATACGATCCGTCCCCCGCGTTATCGTCGACGTCCCCGATGTTCATCCGCGGTTGAGGCGACGTCGCGTCGCGTCGATCGCGGGGTTCGGGAACACTCCGCATCGAGGCCGCGGAGGAGGAGGAGGAGGAAGAGGACGCGCCGTCGTCGCGCGCGCGGCGAGTGACAGACGGGGACGAGATCTCGGGGCGTTCCAAACTTCTACCGAAGGTACCTGACTTCTACTTCTCTCTCCAGTTTACCAGTCCGCGCCTCAACCCTAGCTAGGCAGGTCAGATTCGCTCGCGCGGATGGAGGTGTCCCCTCGCGCGGTCGTCGAGCGGCTGCCGTGGGAGTGCTACGTCCTCCGCGGCGCGCTCGAGACGGACGCCCAGGGCGCGCTCGTCGACCGCGTCGGCGCCCTCGCCGGGGACGCGCACGAGTCGTGGCCCGCGCGCGCGCGCGCGCAGGACCACCCGTTCATCGTCGCGTCGCACGCGTCGGGCGGCCGCGGGGAGCGCCCGCGCGAGTGCCGGCGCGCGTGCGGGATCGAGAGGTGCCACGGCCACTGCGGGCGGGACGTGGGCGCGCTGCGCACGCGCCCGGACGACATCTTCGCGCTCGCCAACGCGCTCGCGTCGCGAATCGCCGCGGCGTCTCCCGCGTCGTCGTCGTCGTCGTCGTCGTCGTCGTCGTCGTCGAATCGGACGTTCGACGCGTCGCACTTCTGGGCGCTCGTCTACGGCGACCGCAGCGACCGTCGCGACGCGAACTGCGGAAAGATGCAGAGCCACCTCGATCGACCGGTCGGGTGGACGCTCTCGATCAGCGTCGGTCGACCGGTCCGCTTCAACTTCGGCAGACCGCCCGCCGAGGACGGTCAGTACGCCGCGTACGCGCCCGGCGCGGCGACGCCGGGGCAAGCCGCGCCGGGGATCGACGTCGTCTTACGCGGCGGCGACGCGGCGCTGTTCAGGGGGCACGCGGTGTTCCACGCCGTGGACGGGTTCGCGGACGAGGACGAGGACGCGGAAGAGGACGCGGGAGAGGTGGAAGAGGTGGACGCGGAGGACTCTGGTTCGGTAGTGTCCCCCGGACGCGCGCGCGTCGCGGCGGCGCCGGGCGATTGGGCGACGCGGCTCCTCGCGGCGGCGACGCGTCGCGGCGGCGAGGGCGACGACGAGGGCGACGCGCGCGACGGGTGGGTCCCCGCGCGGCTGGCGCTTCTGTTTAGGGACGACGAGGACGCGGCGCGGTGAGCAGCGTGGACGCGCGCGCGCGGGGGGGAGGGGGGCGCGCGCGCGCGGGGGGGACGCGGCGTCGAGTCGAGCGAGACGGCGCGTCCGCGGTGGGCGCGCGGCGGTGAAAAACGGCCGCGGTGAAAAAAAGACGTTACGAAATCCCGTGATTTGATTGGCCGAGATGGCGACCCCGCCGAGTGGGTCAGCGGTCCGATCTCCCAGCGAGAGACGGCTCGTTAGTATTTTTAACCGTGTTCGGGAATCTGTTTGCCGCAATCCGCGCGCGCTCGGAAGCACTCGACGACGCGCTCCGCACGCGCGCGCACGAGTTGACGCGTTCGATCCGCGTTCGATTCCGAACGCTCGCGCGCGAGACGTTTCCGACCGCGTCAGCGGCGCGAGACGCGAACGCCGGGGAGTTTTTCTCCTGCGACTTTCTCCTCATCCATCGCGGTCGCAGCTCCCGTTAGGAGGAGAAAGAAAAGCGACTGCCGCGCGGCCGGCCGGAATGGCGCCGCCCGCGGTCGGCGCGCCGGAGCCGCCCCAGGATGCGCTCACGTACGTTCGAGCCGTGAAGGCGAGGTTCGCCGCGAGCAACCCTCAGGTGTACGAGGCGTTCCTCGAGGTGATGAGGGACTTCAAGAACGCGCGGTGCGTCCGCGCGCACCCGACGGACTCTACACTGGCGTTTCGCACGCTCGCGCGTGATTTTACCCCCCACCCCCAACCTCCGCTGACCCCCGCGCGCGTCATCACGCAGATCCGACACCCCCGAGGTCGTGAAACGGGTGAAAGTGCTCCTAGGCGGACACCCTGACCTGCTCGACGGCTTCAACTGCTTCTTGCCCGAGGTGCGCGCTCGCTCTTCTCTCGCGCTCGTCGCTCTCGAATGAAGACCCCGCACGGCTCGCGCGCGATCCCACGCGGACGATGACAGCTGTCTTTCCTCGTTCGCGTCGTCGCCATCGCGCGCGAATTTCGAGATCCCAACCCGCGAATCTCTCCCCGAGACGTCCATCGTGCGAACGCTGCGGCGCGCGGGTAAACCCGCGAGGATTCGCGCTCGCGCCGACGCGCATCCACTGACGACCCTGTGCCACGTTTCCACCATTCCTTTGCCTTTTCCTCGCGCAGCCGTACAAATTCAGTGCCTCCAAGGACGCAGCCGCGGAGGAACAGGGCGACGTGCGTCCCGCCCCGCGCTCGCTCATCGCGCGATCGCGCGCGTTGTTTCCTCGGGGTGTTTTCGCGTCGATCGTGCGTTTTCGCGCGTCTTTTCCGCGCGTCATCGCGCGCGGCGAGCGCGTCGAACACGCCGAGCGACGCGAGACCATTTCGCGACGGCCGTTCCTCTCTCACCTGTCACGCGTCCGCTCGTCCGCCGGGACGAACCCTTCTTTCTCGCGGCGGGTTCGCGCGCGCGATTCCGCGCGCGATTCCGCGCGCGCGCGCGCCCCGCGCGATCGCGCCGCCGTCCCCGCGCCACGCCTGACGTCCATTCCCTCCCTCGTCGCGATCGCAGGGGACGCAACCGACCATAGGCGGCGGGTACAACCTCCTGAAGCGGATCCGCAAGGTGTACAGCCACGACGAGCGACCCTACCACGCCTTCCTGGCTATCCTCATCCGCTTCAGGAACACGGAGTTCACGACCGAGCAGGCGCGTCTTTTCCCGCCGCGAAAAAAAAACCTTCGTCTCGCGCGGGGTTCCGCGATCGATCGCGCGCGCGCGCGCGGCGAGGGGCGCGCCCCGCGCCGCGCGCGAGCGCGCGGCATCGCGTCCGTCCCCTCGTTCCCCGAACGAACTCGAAAGCGTTAGGGCACAGTTGTCTTACGTCGATCGAGATTGTCTCGCGATCGATCGCGCCCTCGTGTCGCAGCCCGCGATCGACGCGTTTGAACCCAGAAATCTCGGGTCAAAAAAACGAGATTTTTACACGCGGGATTCGGTTTCGCGCTTTTTTCTCGTCGATTGATCGAGCGCGGCGCGAAAAAAATATCCATCCGCCTCCGACGCCGGCGACTGACCCGCCCCCTAACGCCTCCCCCGCCCTCCCCGCCCCGCGACGCAGGTGATCAAGAACGTCTCGACGCTGTTCTACGACCAGCCCGAGCTCCTGCACGGGACGGACGGCCTCGAGTTCTTCGTCCCCAAGAATTGCGCTCCCCCCAAACCGTCCGTATGGTTCGAGTGGACGCCGGGGGCGCACGCGAGGTACGGCCGCGTGTCGTTCCGCGTCGCCGTGCGGATGTTACTCCTGTGCGAGAAGCGCAGCCGGTCGCAGCCGCCGGACTTGACGCGACGGAAGGTGCGATGCCTTGGCGACAGCGACGACGGCAGCAGCAGCGAGTACTCGTCCTCGGAGAGCGAGAGCGAGTACGAGGATGAAAACGGCAACATGGTGAAGAAGGAGAAGGAACCGGGGACGGTGGACGAGGACAAGATGCCGCCGATATGGGACCAAGTCACGGAGAGAGTGCTGGGAGAGTTCGAAAAGATGACGCTGAAGATCGAGCCGATGACGGACGACCAGTGCTGGGAAGACGCGACCGCGCAGAAGGAGGAGAACGAGAGAGTCGCGGACGCGCTCGGGCGGGGGAAACGCGCCAAGCCGGACCCGACGGAGTCGCCGCCGGAGTCGCCGCCGCCGCCGGGCGGCGGGCAGCAGCGATCGAGGAAGTCGAAGCGGATCATCGCGAAAGTCAACCGCGGGGGGCAGATGCAGTCGTACAAGCACCTGAGCAGCGGGAGGCATCTGTACATGGGGACGAAGGAGGAGCGCGCGGAGAAGAGCGCGAAGAAGGGCCGCGGGAGGAAGAGTCTGATCGGCGGGATGACCGGCTCCGTCGCGGCGATGAGCACGCTCAAACCGGACGCGCCGTTGATCGAGGGCGCGAAGGTGACGCTCGTGAGGGATCCGAAGGAGATGTCGCTGATCCAGAGGCCGGGGTTGCATCAGCTCCCGGAGAATTGCGTGGAGCGGATAATCTTTTTCCTCGCGCAGGCGGAGGGCAAAGAGGAGCTGCACGCGCAACGCGAGGCGCTCATGAAGTCGCTCGGGAAGTCGAAGTGACGCGACGCGACGGACGACGCGCCGCGCGTCGCGTCGCTTCACGACGGACGGACGACGCGAAGACGATAGCTAATCAGCCTAACCAACCCATACGACAATAGCCCTATCCTACTACTACTACGACTACCGTCGTTGTAATCAACGTCACCACGACGAGAAGACGACGAGCGTCGCGCCGCTCGCCCGAACCGCGCGCCGCCCTCGCCTCCGTTCCCACTCTCGACCATCCATCGCATCGCGCGCCGCTCGTCACAGCAGCCACAGCCACCCGCAGAACGCGCCGGTCGTGAGCCCGGACAACAAGAACAGCACCATCACCGTCCCGCACGCCTCCCGCCGCGACGCCTCCGCCGCCTCGGGCGCGGCCATCATCGCGACGGCGCCGACCCAGCCGTTCGTCCACCCCAACGCCATCACGAGCAAAACGCACGGGAGTTCGTTCGCGCTGAGCGCTTCGAACCCGCGCCGCGCGCTGACGCATACGAACGCGGGCACGAAGAGAACGCGCGTCAGCGCGAGCGTCAGGAGCGCGCGCGCGTCCCCGCCCGCGCGCGCGGCGAGAGCCGGCGCCAGCGCCGGCGCGGCTTTGCCGACGACGTCGAAGAGGTTGAAACACGCGATGAGGACGAGTGGGTACCACGACCCGAGTTTCGCGCTGCTGACGTCCTCGGCGAGCACGCCGGGGAAGATGCTCAGGGTGACCGCGTAGACGGCGTACACGGAGACAGCCTGCGGCCACGCGCGTCGAAGCACGTCGCGCGCTTCCCGGACGCCGACGCCGCGCGAGGAGCGTTTCCCGCCTGATCCGCCGCCGCCGACGCCGGACGACGACGACGGACCTCCCGGCGCGAGAGCTCGCCGCGTCTCGTCCGCCTCCTCGTCCGCCTCCTCCACGGTGACGTAGTCCCCGCCGCCGTCCTTTTCGCGTGTGTAGTACGCGTACATCTCCGTCCGCTCGAGGACGCCGTGCAGAGCGACGCACGCCAGCACCCACGCGGCGGCGACGCCGAAATACGCCCCCGCCGCAGTGCGCACGTTCGCTTCCCCGAACGCGGCCCGCGTCGTCAACCGCAGCGTCGCGATGACGAGGCCGCTGACGGAGGTCCCCGCCATGAGCGCCTGCGTGTGCGACGGCGGCATCGGCGCGACGACGCCGAACAGGGAGCCCTGCGCGAACGCGTCCGCGGCGCCGGTGAGCGCGACGGCGACGCACACGACCGCGAACGACGCGAACGCGGGCGCGAGGAGGCAGAGGAGGAAGACGACGAACCCGCCTCGAACTCTCGCGCGCTGCGACAGGCGGTGCCCGTGCTTCAGCACGACGAGGAGCGCGCAGACGTTCGGGAAGAAGTACAGCACCGGGAAGACGCGGTCGACGTGCCGTCCGGGGTACGTCATCTCGAAGTAATCTACCGCGGTGATCCACGCGTTCCACGGGAAGAGGATGCCCGCGCCGAGGGCGACGCAGGACCAGTACGCGACGTTCTTGTGGTCTTCGGGGGCGTCTTCGCGGCGCGAAGGGAGCGTCGGGTCGTACGCGTCGTACTCCATCCCGCCGCGCGGCGCCGAGGCGGGCGCGGAGGGGAGTGATGAAAACAACAACGCCACTGCCGGTCGCGTGCGTCGCGTCTGGTCGTCGCGTCAACGCGTCGGGCGATGAAACTCAGTTGAGCGCTTGCAGCCATCGCGGTGCCGCCGAGAGGGCGCGCTCAGATCGCGACCGCGCGACGCACGCCGCCCACTCACGCAACATGCCGTACCGTAACGTCAGCATGGCCTCGCACGCCGTGACCCAGGCGAAGCTCATGTGGCCGTTCATCGCCGGCTTCGGCGTCGTCGGCGCCGCGGTCACCTACGCGACGTTAGGGGTGACGAAGGAGGACATCAAGAAGTCCTCGTTCGCGAACCCGGGCGGGCAGCACCACTGAGCGTCCGATGGCGTCGCGCGCGGCGCGCGATCGAGCGGCGGGGTCGGCTCTGGGACGGACCGCGCGCGGCGGAGGCGAGCGCGGAGGGTGGGGCGAGGGCTCGCGGGCGAGGACGCGCGCGCGGATCCATCCCAGAGCGATTTTAGGGTTGGACACGGACGGGCTCTCTGGACGGACGGGCGACGGGGACGAACGGAGGAGGCAGCGATCGTCGCGGCCGCGGGCGCGCGACGTGTACTCTAAAGAAACATCGGCGGCGTGAAGCGCCGCCTTAGCACGTAGCGCCTTTGTGATGAACACGTCGTGAAGGTTTTCTGGAGACTCGCGCGTCCGTCGAGCGCGCCCTCGCCTCGCCATCGATCGTCGCGGTCCTCTTCGATCGATCCCCCGACTTCCCAAGCGACGCGGCGCGGGCGGGTGCTCGAATAAAATAGACCAGGCGCCAACGACAACTTCACAATCACCGTCGCGGACGACCATGCTTCGCAAGACCGCCTCCACGCTCTGGACCCGGTTCGTGCCGGCGGCCAGGCAGGCCTACCCGGCCGCGGCGTCCTCCATGAAAAGGGTGCGTCATCGCTCGCGCGCGATTGCGCGCGTTTCCGCGCGCGCGATGCGTCTCCGGTTTTTTTTTCTCATCGCGTCGCTGACCCTTTCCCGGCTCTCCATCCGTCCATCCGCAGCCCCGCTGGTTCTCCGCGACCACCGAGGACGGCGGCGAGGACGGCGGCGAGGACGTCGAGGAGTACGAAGACGATGAAGAGGAATGGGAATACGACGAGCACGCGGTACGTCGAACGCCGCGTCACCGTCATCGCGCGCGCCTCCGTCGCCCCTCCACCCGTCGTCGTCGTCGTCGCTCACGCGCTGTTCGTCTCTTTTTCCCCGCAGCCCCCGCTCAACCTGTTCGGCCTCCCCGCGCGGTACGCCTCCGCGGTGTACACCGCCGCGAGCAAGGAAGGCGTCTTGGAGAGAGTCCAGTCCGAGATCAAGACGGTGCGCGCCCTCGGAACTCCTCCGACGCCGCGTCGCGGCGCCAACTCCGGAGCGAGCGATCGACCTCGACGCGAGAGAAGCAAGCAAAACCTCGTCCGTCTCGATTTCGTCGTCTGGTCTGTCTCCCTTCTCCCCGCCCGCCTCCCTCCGCGCGTCTCTGACCCTCTCTTCTTGCCCCCCCCCTCTCTCCGTCCACGCGCAGCTCGTCGACGCGGCGAACATGGACGAGAAGTTTAGAAACTTCCTCTACGACCCGACGATGCCCAAGGCGAAGAAGATCGCCGGCATCACCGAGTTTTGCGACGGCGCCGGGTTCGACAAGATCACCAAGTCGTTCCTGTGCGTCACCGCGGAGAACGGGCGCCTGAAAGAGACATCGAAGATCCTCGGGTGCCTGGAAGAGTACTCTCTGAAAGCCGCGGGGCAGGTGAAGGCGACGGTCACGTCGGCGTTTCCGCTGAACGAAGATCAGTTGACCAGGCTGACGGGGTTGATCAAGAAGAAACTGGACGACCCGGAGGACGAGCTGACGGTGGAGACCAAGGTGGATTCGAAGCTCGTCGGCGGGTTCACGGTGGCGATGGGGGAGGATTTCTACGATCTCTCGCTCATGACGCGGCTGCGGCACATGGAGAACGAGCTCGCGAAGCCGCTTCGCTGATTCTGATTGATTCGACCGGCGCGCGCGCGCGACGGACAGACGCGGTCTGATGGAGGTCGATGTATAGTTTCGGACGACGCGAGAGCCCGCGGGGCGACAGTCGGACGAGACGGGAGGGAGAGAAGAGAACCCGCGAGGCGACGAGCGAGCGAGCGAGCGGGGTCTCGCGTGCTGTATAACGTAAAGATAGTGCCCACAGTAGGAGGCATTTCGATGGGAAACGAGCGCGGCGGGCGGCCGCGGGTAAACGATCGACGCTTCTCTCGCGTTTACGTTTACGTTTACGAACGACGACGGCGCGATGTCGTCGCACATGATAGACTACTGTATCTACGCGGGTCGCGCGCCGGCCCGCCTCTGCCTCCGAGCCCTCCCCACCTCCCAACTCACAGACACGCGCACCCGCTCCGCGCGCTGTCGACCAACCGATTCAGCCGCACCCTCCCGCCGCCGCCCGGGTCGTGCTCCGTCAGCAGCGACGGCGTGTCCAGCACTCGACTCACGAGCTCGTCGAACGCCTCCTTGACGTTGCGTCGGCTCTTCGCGCTCGTCTCGAGGAATAAGCACCCGTTGTCCTCCGCGAACGCCTCGCCCTCCTTCCTGCTCACCTCCCTCGCCTTCTCCTTGTCGATCTTGTTCCCGATGACGATCTTCACGCAGTCCTCCACGGTGGCGTACAGATCCACCTCCTTCGCCCAGATCTCGCTGACGTTCTCGAAGCTCTCTCGCTTCGTGATGTCGTACACGAACACGATCCCTTGCGCGCCGCGGTAGTACGAGCTCGTCAGCGTCCTGAACCGCTCCTGACCCGCGGTGTCCCACACCGTGAGTTTCAGTCGCTTCCCTCGCGCGTTCAGGTACTTCAGCTTGAAGTCCACGCCGATCGTAGGCGACTGGTCCTCGAAGACGTCGTCGGTGAATCGAACGAGGAGGCTGCTCTTTCCGACGCCGCTGTCGCCGACGAGGAGGAGCTTGATGACGTGGTCGTGCGGCTCGGGAGCCTCGCGCTCGACTCTGCCGTGCATGCCGCCGGCGGCGGACATCGCGGTACCCCGACCGCGTCCGCGCCGCTCCGCTGTGACCCGCGGAGGAGAAGTCAACTTCCATCTGACAGGATCAGTACTGGACTGGTAGACTGGTAGACTGGTAGACTGGACGACGCGACGTCATCGCGCGGAAGGGGCGTCACTCGCGATGGCGCCCGCGCGCCTGAGCGGGCTGGCGAAGCAGGTCCTGTCGCTGCACCGCTCGCTTCTCCGCGCCGCGCGATCGAAGGACGCGACCGCGCGAGCGGCCATCTCGCGGCAGATTAGGGACGACTTCGAGCGTCACGCGCGTCTGGACCCGTTGAAGGATGTTCTGCTCGTGGAGCACCTCATCCGCGCGGGTAACAAGAAGCTCGCGATGCTGCGCGACCCGAACGTCGTGGGCGCGCGATGAAGAGACCGAGGAAGGGACCGCGGGTGGAGGAGGGAAAGCGCGTTCGTAGCGCGCGTAGGCCTAGAGTTCGCATCGGGGTATAGACCCCGGGTGTAATAGACGCCGCGGCGACGGCACCGACGACCACCGATCGCGCGCTCGACGCGCCCGACACCGCGCCTGCCAGCTCAGTCGGCGCGGATCTCGCGTTATCTCGCGATATCATCTGATCGCGATCGTTCCGTCGCGGACGCGCGCACAGTCGCTCGCACGAGTCACGCGTCCGCGTTAACGTCATCATGCAGTCCATCACGTCCACGACCACGCTCTCCGCGCGCGTCCAGGCGCGTCTCGATCCGCGCGCGTCTCGCGTCGCCCGCGTCGCGCGACGCGGTCGTCTCCCGAAAACCGTTCCCTCCCGCCTCCGCCGACGACAGATCGCTCTCGTCTCCTCCCCGCGTCTCCGTTCGCAGGCGCCGACGCGCCCGAAGTCCGCGCGCTCCACCTCCGTCGTCCCGAACGCGACGCGCGACTCGAAGAAAGCCGCGGCGGAGGAGGAGGAGTCCTCGTTCTGGAAGAAGGTGTTCCTGAAGGACGGCCAGGAGGAGGTCTCGAGCGCCGATTACCAAAAGTTCCAGAAGGAGCTCAACGAGAAGAAGGCGGCGGCGAAGGCGCGCAACGCGGACAAGGGCAAGTTCGACGGCTGCGTCGTCATGTGATCGCGTCGTGTGGTGTGGTGTCGTGTCGTTTCGTTTTGATGACATGAACCGTCGCCGATGTTGAGACTCTCAACGTCGACGCGGCCGGCGTCGTTCTAACACGCCCGCGAACGTAAACGTACACCGTCGTCGATGTCGATTGATGAGACTCTCGACGTCGACGCGCGAGCGCCACCGATACGCCCACGGCGCGCGCGTCAGTCACCGCCTTCCCGCGAGAAACCGCCCGACGCCCCTCCACGCGTTCCCCACGGCTCTGAATCCCTCGACGCCCTTCTCTCGATCTCTCTCCTCGCGGCGTCGCCGCCGATCGCGCGCGCTCGACGACCGCCGCGACGGCGTCGCGGACGCGGCGTCGCCGTACTCGCGCTCGTACTCGCGCTCGTACTCGTACTCGACCCGCCCTCCGCCGCGTCGCGCGTTCGCCCTGTCCTCGCGCTCGCGCCGCGCGTCGCGATCCGCGAACCGACCCCCGTCCCCGCCCGGGGACCTCCGCGCGACCGGAGACGCGGTCGGCCGCGGCGACGACCTCGGCGACGGCTTCGCCGCCGCCGCCGACGCCGACGCGCGCGCGCGACGCGGCGTCGACGCGGCGGAGACGCTCTGCGGGCGCTCGACCCACGCGCGCGCGCGCTCGACCGCCTCCGCCGCGCGAGCCGCCGCGCGCGTCGAGGCGAGAATTTCCGCGCGCCGCGCCGCCGCCGCCGCGGACGCCGGGCTCCTCGGGCTCCCGGCCGCCGATCGCTCCTCCGTCGCGGGGACGCGCGCGCGGAGCGCGGGTCGTTCCCTCCGCGCCGGGCTCGTCGGCGTCGCTGCGCCCTCCCTCGCCGCGACCTCGAGCTCGAGGAGGTCGACGAGCCGCTCGCCAACCTCGGCGCTCATCGACGGCGGCGGCGACGGCGACGGCGACGATCGACGCGCGTCCTCGAACGCCCCGACCGTCTCCGCGGCGCGTCGAATCCGCGCGGCGTCGCTCGCGGAGACGAAACTCCGCGGCGTCGACGTCGGCGTCGACCACGCGCTGACGCTGGCGCTGGCGCCGCCGCGCCGCTGTTCTTTATCGAGGAGCGTCAGAAGCCTTTGTTCCACCTCCGGAGACATCGTCCGCGACCGCGTCGGCGACCGCGTCTTCGACGGCGGCGTCCACTTCCCTTCCCTCTCGAGCGCGCGCGCGAAAAAGTCCGTCGGCGCGCGCGCGTGCTCGTCGAATATCCGCCGCCGGCGTCGGATCGCCTCGATCGTCCCGGTCAGCGTGATGCTCAGCGCGTGCGTGTCGAGCCTGTGATGCGTGACGTCGGAGTGCGGCAGACCGAACTCGTCGATGTCGATCTCGTCGACGTCGCTCGCGACGGACCCGAGGGAGGCGTCGTCGTCGTCGTCGTCGCTGCTGCTGCTGACGCTGTCGACTGAGTCCGAGTCCGAGTCCGAGTCCGAGTCGTCGTCTATCGGGCGGCACGGGATCTCTCCGCTCGCGTCGAGGTCGAACGCCGCCTCCGCCATCGCGCGGACCTCGTTCGCGGCTCTCAGCGCCGCGTCCCGCGCCCTCGCCTCGTCTTCCGACCGCCTCTCCGCCGCCGCCGCGGCGTCCCTCGCGCGCTCTTTCTCCATCGCGTCTTCGTGCGCGCGGCGTTCTCTCTCCGCCTTCTCCGCCGCTTCCGCGCGCGCGACCCGCTCCGCCCTCGCCGCGGCCTCCGCGGCCTCGCGCGCCGCCGTCTCCGCGGCGGCGGCGGCGTCCGCGGCGAGCTTCGCCTCGATCGCGCGCTTCGCCGCCGCCTCCTTTTCTCTCTCGTCCTCCTCCGCGGCGGCGGAGGCGGCGGCGGCGGCGGCGGCGCTCTCCGCGTCCCGCGCCCGTCGCTCCGCCGCCGCGCGCGCGTGCGACTCCGCCGTCGCCGCCACCTCCGCGAATTCGCGCGCGCGCGCGTCCTCCTCCGCCGCGCGGACGCGCTCCTCGCGCGCGCGCGTCTCCGCGTCCCTCGCGAGCGTCAACGCGTCCTCCGCCGCCTCCGCCGCGCGCTCAGCCTCCGCCGCCGCCGCGCGCGCGTCGACGTCCGCGGCCGCGGCGTCCTCCGCCTCGGACGCCGCGACGACCGCGGCCTCCGCGGCGGCCGCGGCGGCGTTCGCGCGCTCCACCTCGCGCGCCATCGCGACGATTCTCGCCTCGGCGGTCTCCGCGAGGCGACGCTTCTCCTCCGCGCGTTGGCGCGCTTTCTCCTCCGCGCGCGCCGCGGCTTCGCGCTCCAAACGCGCGACGTCGTCCGCGGCTTTCGCCTCAGCGGCGAGCGCGGCAGCCTCCGCGGCGACGCGGCGCGCTTCGATTCGCCTGAGCTCCTCCTCCGCGGCGTCTCGCCGCGCTTTCTCCTCCGCTTTCGCGCGCGTGACCGCCTCCTCGTGCGCGCGCATTTCCGCCACCGCTTTCCTCTCCGCGTCCGCGCGCGCCGCCGCCTCCGCGGCGGCTTTCTCCATCGACGCCGCGTGCGCGGCGGCTTCCGCGGCCGCGGCGGCTTCCGCGGCCGCGGCGGCCTCCGCGGCGACGCGGCGGGCCTCGTCCCTGAGCGCCTCTTCCGCGGACGCGTCGCGCTCCGCGGCGGCCGCCTCGCGCGTCGCCTCCTCCAACGCGGTCTCGAACGCCTCCGCGTCGTGCTTCGCCCTCGCGGCGGCCTCCGCTTTCGCGACCGCGTCGTGGTGCGCCTCGACCTCCGCTCGCGCGGCCGCGACGGCTTCCTCGTGCGCGAGCGCTTCCGCGACCGACGCGGCTTCTCTCTCCGCGGCGACGATTTCTTCGAATTGTCTCGCGCGGTTCGATCGTCGCGCGGCGGCGTCCTCGACGACCCTCTTCGTCGCGCTGAGCCACTGCGTCGCGTTTTTGACGTGGTCCGCGGCGATGTGCTCCACCTCCAGCGCCTCCGCGCGCGAATGCGCTTCCTCCTCCTCTTTCGCCCTGCGCGCAGCCTCGAGACGCGCGGTCGCCTCTCCGTCCTCGCTTCTCCTCGCCGCGACGTTCCGGGACGCGCTCACCCACCGCGCGGTGTTCTTGTTCGCCTTGGCGAACGCGAGCGCGAGCGCGGCTTTCATCTTCCTCGCGGCGGCCATCTCCGCGTGCGCTCGCGCTTCCATCTTCTCCGCGTCCGCGGCCGCGGAGGCGGCGCGCGCGCGCGCCTCGGCGGACGCGGTGGAATCGTTCGCGATCGCGCGCGCTTCCATCCTCGCCTCCGCGGCGGCCTCGACCTTGACGACGGACTCGCGTATCGCCGCGTCCGCGGCGGCTTCGACGTCGGTCGCCACCTTCTGCGCGTACGCGGACTCCGCGTCGTCGTCGCCGTCCCCGCTCGTTCGCGCGGAGTCGACGGCGACGTCGCTCGGGCTCGCGAATCGTTCCGACGAGAGCGGTGCCGACGCCGCGAAAACATTCTCGCGACGAGATCCGTCGGAGGGCGCGTCGGGCGACGCGCCGCTCGTGCTCGGGGCGTCGTCGCTCTTCCCGCTCTCGACGACCTCGTCCTTAGGCGCCTTCGCCGCCTTCTCCGGGTCTGGCTTGGAGGCGCAGCACCCCATCGCGTCCGCCGCCGCACGCCGAGCGCGCGCTCCGGAAGGAATGCAGAGAGGGCGGCCTTTTCTGCAGCTTTTCAGATGCGCTCTTCTGCCAGCAAAATTCCGACGGGGCGGGGTGAGGTCTATACGAACGTTTTTCACCCACACCTCGGTTTCAATATTTGATCGCTTTACCTTTCAACTGACCGATGAACATAGACTATTGAACGCACCCGAGGTCTGTTGAGAACACCGACTCGACGACGTGAAGTTTTGTGGAGTTGTCGTGGCTTTTCGTGGCCTCTCACTTCCTCTCGCGCGCCGCCACGCCGCGCCTCGCACGACGATCATGCCACCCGGACGTCCGGGCAAACCGTTCCTCGAGTGGTGCGCGGAGAACGGGGAGCGCGGCGAGAGGCTCGCCAACGAGTTCCGCGAGGAGCTGCCGACGGAGCTGACGAAAGCGTCGAAATACAAGGCGAAGTGGAAGTGTTTGAAGTGCAAGCACGTGTGGCGGGCGAAGATGAAGGACCGCACGAGGAGCGACAAACCCAACGGGTGTCCGAAGTGCGCGAATCGACTGCCGGCGAGCAAGACGAACAACTTCCTCGCGTGGTGCGAGAAGAACGGCGAGCGAGGCAAGAAGCTGTCGCGCGAGTACGTCGATAAGGACAAGCCGCCGACGGCGGTGAAGAAAGGGT
>Ga0181560_10000507_pt1 | contig 35210 bp, 29 predicted proteins | sample 011ome_20_FD_133751 | JGI IMG/M metagenome (GOLD analysis project Ga0181560, IMG submission 133751) | Coastal salt marsh microbial communities from the Groves Creek Marsh, Skidaway Island, Georgia - 011509CT metaG (megahit assembly) | ecosystem: Environmental > Aquatic > Marine > Intertidal... | reverse complement strand
GCAGAAGCATTTTTACAGGCCGCTACGCAGGCACCACAACCGATGCACTGAGCTGCATCCATGGCTAGATCCGCTATCGTTTTTGGAATTGGAATCTCATTGGCGTCAGGAACACCACCTGTATTGACAGACACATATCCTCCTGCCTGTATAATTCTGTCAAAGGCAGAACGGTTGACCACCAAGTCTTTGACCACAGGAAATGCCTTTGCTCTCCATGGCTCGATGGTGATGGTTTCCCCATCGGAGAAGGAACGCATGTGCAATTGGCAGGTAGTGGTCTGCTGTGGACCATGTGGTTTACCATTGATATACAAAGAGCACATCCCGCAGATTCCCTCGCGGCAATCGTGATCAAAATGGACCGGATCTTCCCCTTTTTCGGTAAGCTGGTCATTCAACACGTCCAACATTTCCAAAAAGGACATGTCTTTAGACACCTGGTCTGCCGTGTAAGTAGCAAATCCACCTTTATCTGCCGCATTTTTCTGTCTCCAGATCTTTAATGTCAATTTCATTTCTCTACGCTAATTTAAGTATCTGTTGAGGGCCTTGGATTTTCTGAAACTATCGGCAAAAAACCCAAAACATCTCAACTTGAAGTGATTGTCAACAAATTATTTATAAGAACGCTGCGTTAATTTTACATTTTCAAAGACCAACTCTTCTTTGACCAGCTCTTCGTCTTGCCCTTCACCAAGGTATTTCCATGCAGCTACATAGGCAAAATTCTCATCATCACGTAAGGCTTCCCCATCCGGTGTTTGGTATTCTTCACGGAAGTGGCCTCCACAAGATTCATTTCTGTTCAAAGCATCATCTACCATCAATTCACCCAGCTCTAGGAAGTCAGCTACTCGGTTTGCTTTCTCGAGGGTTTGGTTGAGTTCCTCATTGGTACCCATCACTTTTACATTCGACCAAAACTCCTTTTTTAAGGCTTGAATCTCTGCCTTGGCTTCCTTCAATCCTATTTCCGTTCGGGCCATACCACACTTATCCCACATGATTTTACCCAATCGTTTGTGGAAATAATCCACTGGCTTGGATCCATTAATTTTTAATAGACGCTCAATACCCTGCTTAACTTCTTCCTTTGCTCGAGCAAATTCTGGATGATTTTCGTCAACTTTAGTAGGTGCCAACTGTGCCAAGTAGTCACCTACAGTGTACGGAATTACGAAATAACCATCCGCAAGGCCTTGCATCAAGGCAGATGCCCCCAATCGGTTGGCTCCGTGTTCGGAGAAGTTGGCTTCACCCAAGGCATACAAGCCAGGAACGGTAGTCATCAAATTGTAGTCTACCCACAATCCACCCATGGTGTAATGCACCGCTGGATAAATCATCATAGGATTCTCGTAGGGGTCCTCTCCAGTAATCTGCTTGTACATATCAAAGAGGTTGCCGTATTTCTGCTCGATAATCTTTCTGGTATCACGCTTGATGGCGTCACGGAAGTCCAAGAATACAGCTTCACCCGTTTCGTTCACTCCACGGCCTTCATCGCATACGTATTTGGCATTTCGAGAAGCCACGTCACGAGGGACTAGATTGCCGAATGAAGGATACTTACGCTCCAAGAAATAGTCGCGGTCCTCTTCTTTAATATCGTTTGCTTTGATTTGCCCTTTTCTAAGTTTCTCCGCAATCTCTACGGTAGCAGGCACCCATACGCGTCCGTCGTTTCGAAGTGATTCAGACATCAAAGTCAACTTAGATTGATGGTCTCCAGATACTGGAATGCAAGTCGGGTGAATTTGAGTAAAGCAAGGGTTGGCGAAAAATGCACCTCGCTTGTGTGCTCTCCAAGCAGCAGTCACGTTGGACCCCATCGCATTGGTAGACAAGAAAAACACATTACCATATCCGCCAGTACAGAGGAGTACAGCATGTGCTGCATGCGTTTCTACAGCTCCTGTGATTAAGTTACGGGTTACAATTCCTCTGGCTTGCCCGTCAATAACCACCACGTCCATCATCTCTGTACGTGGAAACAATTTTACTTTGCCATTAGCTACCTGACGACTTAAAGCAGAATAGGCCCCTAACAATAATTGCTGCCCTGTTTGACCGCGCGCATAGAAAGTACGGGATACTTGAGCACCTCCGAAAGAACGGTTGGCCAAAAGCCCTCCATATTCCCTAGCAAAAGGCACACCTTGAGCTACACATTGATCAATAATTTTGACAGAAACCTCTGCAAGTCGGTAAACATTCCCTTCGCGCGCACGGTAATCTCCCCCTTTGATCGTATCGTAGAAAAGTCTGTAGATTGAATCTCCGTCATTTTGGTAATTTTTTGCCGCATTAATCCCCCCTTGTGCCGCAATGGAGTGTGCTCTTCTAGGACTATCTTGGAAGCAAAATGCCTTCACATTGTACCCCAATTCTGCAAGGGAAGCTGCAGCAGATGCTCCTGCAAGGCCTGTACCTACGACAATCACATCGTATTTACGTTTGTTTGCAGGATTAACCAGCTTGCTTGAAAATTTATGCTTAGTCCATTTTTCTGCTAAAGGACCAGCAGGTATTTTGGAATCAAGTATCATAAGGAGACTATTTAGTAGCTAGTGAAATAAATATATAGGGGCATGGATGCGAAAAGTGCTGGCACCAAAATGCAGTAAATGGCTCCTACTGTTTGGATTGCAGGAGAATATTTTTTGTGGTTGAGGCCCAGGGTTTGGAATGCAGAGGCAAATCCATGAGAAAGGTGAAACCCTAAAAACACCATGGAAATCACATACAAGGCAACCAACCACAATTGCTTGAATGCTCCATTTACAATTAGAAAGAGGTCTTTGTAATCCTCTCCGGCGTAGGTTACGGTTGGAACCTGTCCCCAATGCATTTGAGCCCAAAAACCTTGGAGGTGAACCACAAGAAAAATAAGTATGATGGTGCCTAAAACGCCCATGTTTCTGGAAGACCAAGCACTATTTGTGCTTCCTTTAGACGTAGAGTAATTCACAGGACGAGCGGCTTTGTTTTGCCTAGATAGAAAAATAGAATAAATCACGTGTCCTATCACAGAAATGTACGTTAGGTACGACAAGAGCTTGACTGCAGGATTTGTAGTCATAAACTTGGCATACATGTTAAAGGCTTGGCCTCCATCCCCTTTAAATAGAAGTAAATTTCCCGATACATGACCTGTTAAAAACAAAATGAGAAAAAGGCCGGTCAGAGCCATTATCAGTTTCTTTCCTAGGGTGCTATTCAAGGTTTTGGTAACCCAACTCATAATTTTGTGACGATTAGTTTAAAAGGATTGGTATTTCTGTTCAATTGGCCAAATTTACATCTGAGAAGGCTAGTATCCAATGACTCCAAGAAGAGCTTTCTTATTTTAAATGATTCTAAATAATAAATAAAGTTTCTGTTTGAAGACTTGTTTTTACTGTTTTCTAACAGTCTGTTTAATTTTATTGTTTTAATGTTTAAAGGTTTTTCTCCTAACTTCCATTTACTTCGTATACCCAGATAAATTTTAATTGGAGAGCCCAGTGAATAGCCGATTGCTGTAGATGTTAATGATTTGATTAGTCACCATGACCGATATGAAGCTTAAAATTTATTTCTTCTTTTTTGTCCTTGCTTTTTTCTTTACCCTTAGTGGCTCTTGGGCTACTCACATCCGAGCGGGAGAAATAATTGCAGAGCGAATTTCTGTACAAACGCTTACCTATAGAATAACCGTTGTTGGCTATACAGACACCCGCTCCTCAGTCGTTTTTGGACCAGGTAAAATCAATTTTGGTGATGGTAGAGAAGAGCAGTTGAATACAAAAAGTGATTTCTCTTTGGTAGAAGATTTAGGAGACTTAATTGAAAAAAACACTTTTGTCATCACCCATACCTTTCAGGGTCCTGGAAATTACAAGATTCGATTTTTGGAATTCAATCGAAATGATTTGACCCTAAATATGGATAATTCGGTGGACACCCCTTTTTACGTGGAGACCGAAATTACGATAGACCCTTTTATAGGAGTCAATAATTCCCCTGTGTTGACGATTCCTCCTGTAGACAATGGCGCTGTGAATGTACGTTACATTCACAATCCAGGAGCCTATGATCCCGATGGAGATAGCCTTTCTTATCGCCTAGATATTCCTAAGCAAGGGTTTGAGCGTGTGGTAAACAATTACCGAGATCCCGCTAGCTCAGAATTTAGTAAAAACCAAGAAGACGGTTCTGTCCCGGCCTTTTTGCGAGTAGATCCTTTTTTTGGAGACTTAGTCTGGGATGCCCCTGGCACGGCTGGACAGTTCAATGTAGCCTTAAGGATCACAGAATGGCGTAAAATCGAAGGAAAATATGTGGAAATCGGGTATGTGGTTCGTGACATGCAAATTATCATTGAAAACTCCAATAACAAGCGTCCCAAATTGATCCTTCCTCCCGACCTCTGTGTCATTGCAGGTACACGGATAGAGGAAATCATTCAGGGAGAAGACCCAGATGGAGACGCAATCAAGATTGAAGTTTTTGGCGAACCCATGGAAATAAATGCTTCTCCAGCAACCTATAAACCAGCAAATGTTTTTCAGGTTGAGCCGGGTATTGTAAATTTTGATTGGCAAACGGTTTGCAATCATGTCCGAGAAAGAGAATACGAGGTGCGTATTCGTATTACCGATCAACCACGCTCTGGACCCAAATTGGTAGATATTCAAACCTGGCGAATTAAGGTTATTGGCCCTCCTCCAATATGGGATGCACTTGAACAGGTTCCTGGCCGTTCGGTAGAGTTGAATTGGGAACCCTATGCCTGTGCTAATTCAGCAGAAAAAATGCAGGTTTGGCGTCGAATCAATTCCGACCCCTACCTTCCTGATTCTTGTGAAACAGGCATAAGAGCAGGGTATGAGTTGATTGGAAGTACCGATATGGCAACTTTCTCGTTTACAGATATAAATGGCGGAGAAGGTTTAGCACCTGGCAACACTTATTGCTACCGATTGGTAGCCGCTTTCCCTAACCCTAGGCTTGGTGAAAGCATAGTTTCTGAAGAGATTTGTATCACCATTGATGTGGACGTCCCCTTACTGACCCATGTGAGTATAATGGCAACAGATGAAAAAGAAGGTGAAATATTTGTCAAATGGACACCTCCATACGACTTAGACACCCTTCAATTTCCAGGGCCATACACCTACGAGTTAATTCGAAATGAAGGTTTTACTGGGACTAAAAACCGATTATCACTTGGCATTACTTCAGATACTTTATTTACAGATAAAGCACTGAATACCGAAAACCTTGTCTACAATTACAAGGTGATCCTTTTGGATAAGACTACCAAAATTGATACTTCAACATCCGCTTCTTCCGTTCGGCTTGAACCAACCATCATCAACGAAGCCATCGAGCTAAAATGGAACTTTACTGTTCCCTGGAACAACTCCATCTCACAATACAAACACGAGGTTTTCAGAAACCGAACGGATGCAGCAGCGGCTGACGAAACCAATTTTGAAAAAATTGCCGAGGTGGATGTGACGCAGGATGGATTTCTTTACCTAGATGATGGGCGCTTCAATGGCGTCAGTTTAAAAAAAGACCTGCCTTACTGTTACTATGTGGTTACCAAAGGGGCCTATAACGTAGATGGACTTGTCTATCCTTTGGAAAATAAATCTCAAATCACTTGTGCAAAGCCAGATGACAACCGGCTTCCCTGTGCCCCCACATTGATTTTTGAAGGCCCAGATTGTACCGAATATGTTTCAGAAGAAGACTGTGGTACCATTACCTACCAACATGAGTTAAGCTGGCAACCTGATTTTAGTGGTTCCTGCGACGATGAGTTGAGCGGTTACCGACTCTACTTTAATTCAGAGGGTGATCCTGAGGGGACATTTACATTAGTGGGCAACTATTCATCCATACAGTTACAAACCACCCTCACCAACCTTCCAAATTACAAGGGATGTTATTATTTGACAGCTGTAGATCGCTCAGGAAATGAAAGTCCCAAAAGTAATGTAGTCTGTGTGGATAACTGCCCCAACTACCAACTTCCTAATGCATTTACCCCAAATAACGATGGACTGAACGACACCTTTATGGCTTTTGATAATCCTTTTTCAAAATGCCCAAGATTTGTTACCCAAGTAGAGGTATTTATTGTCAATCGCTGGGGCACCGAAGTATTTCGTTATGCTAGCCAAAACGCAAGTGAAAATGATCCTTTCATTCGTTGGAATGGAAAAGATAAAGCTGGAAATGAGCTTCCTGCAGGAACCTATTACTACTCTGGGACCGTTTATTTCGATGTGGTAGATTCTACAAAGCAGCAACAAATACTCAAAGGAACTATTCAGCTGTTGCGTTAATGGAAAAACCGTCCAGTATCCTGCTATTTGATGGGTATTGTGTCCTCTGTAACGCTACGGTGGATTTTGTTTTGAAGCAAGATAAAATGCAAAAGATTAGGGTTGGTGCCATGCAAAGCCCAGAAGGGCAACGCGTACTGAACTACTATGGCTTGCCCTCATCTTTTCAAGAATCGGTCGTGCTTGTCGACAACAGAAAAATTTACCTAGGAAGTACAGCCGCACTTAGACTCGCTAGATTATTGGGAGGAGGCTGGTTGTTGTTTTATCCTTTAATTTTTATTCCACAAGGATGGAGAGACCGGATTTACCAGTGGATTGGTACGAATCGATATGCCTGGTTTGGTAAAAATAAAACCTGCAGAATGCCTTCTAATGCCGAAAAAAATCGATTCTTACGACTAAACCACCCACTTTAAACAGCGTGGATAATCATCCAATAAATGGGCATCCCAAGCGTAATATTAAATGGAAAGGTGATTGCCAGAGCCATGGGCACATACAATCCCTCGTCGGCTTCTGGATTGGAAAGCTTCATCGCTGCCGGAACGGCAATGTAGGAGGCCGAAGCAGCAAGAATCGCGAAAATTAGGCGGTCGCCCTCTTCAGGACTTATCCACTGGCTCGCGTAAGCAACCACCACCCCATTCACTAGCGGAACAAGGATTGCAAAAAGCCAAGAAATGTAACCTGTTTTAAAAAATACTTTTAACTTCCTTCCGCTTGTAATTCCCATATCCAATAAGAATACAGCCAAAAAACCTTTAAAAATATCTGTTACAAAGGGCTTGATCCCTTCGGCTTGCTTTTCGTCTGCAATCAAGCCAATCACCAAACTACCTAGAATCAACAATACAGAACCATTAGTAAAGGCGTGGACCACAACCTGTCGCATTCCTCCTTCGGCCTTTGTAGGAGAAAATTTGCGAAGCAAAATCATCCCTGAAATTATTGCAGGGGCTTCCATCAAGGCCATAACCGCCACCATGTACCCTCCAAAATTTGCTCCTTGTGTTTCTAGAAAAGCTGCTGCTGCCACAAAAGTTACCGCTGATATGGATCCATAAGCAGCTGCGATAGCAGCGGCATTCGGCACGCCAAGTTTTCGTTTCAGGAGAAAAAAAGTGTAAAGAGGAATAGAAGCTGAAAGAAATACCCCAAAAACCAAGGACCAAAGGATGGTAGAATTAAAAACACTATGCGATAATTCTTGCCCTCCTTTAAATCCAATGGAAATCATCAGGTAAAGGGCTATGAATTTGGCACTTGTGGAAGGAATTTCTAAATCGCTTTTCAACTTGACTGCTAAAACCCCCAAAACGAAAAAAAGCAGACTTGGATTGGTGAGGTTGTTGATTAGAATCTGAAAATCCATGGCGCAAATATCCCCCTTCCTAGTTTTGAAAAAAAGTAAAACATAATATTTTTTTATTCGTTATTCTTTTTAGATTAAATTACCTTATGAATATAACCCTTCACCAACTCAAAGCTTTTCAAGCTGTTTCTAAGTTTCAAAGCATTACAAAAGCTGCTGAAGCCATGAGTATGACACAGCCAGCAGTTTCCATTCAGCTGAAAAATTTACAGGAACAATTTGAGGTCCCCCTTACTGAAATCATTGGAAAGCAAATTCACATCACTGAATTTGGACAAGAATTGGTGGATACAGCAGATCGGATTTTTGGAGAACTTGGACAAATCGAAGAGAAAATGCTAGAGCTGAAAGGGCTCCTTGGAGGAAAAATCCGAATTTCTGCAGTTTCAACAGGAAAATACATCATTCCCTACTTGATGGCAGATTTCATGAAACTCCACCCCCATGTAGAAATCAGCCTGGAAGTTTCCAATCGATATAATGTCTTGGCTCATTTACAAGAAAACAGTACTGATTTGGCTTTAGTGTCTCTATGGCCCGAGGAATTGGATTTGGAAAGTATTCAGCTCGCAGAAAATAAATGGTATTTGGCTTGCTCTCCCGAAAAAAAAGAGACCTATGCTTCAGCCATTCAAGAAGGGAAATGGGGAAAAATACCCTTTTTACTTCGAGAAAAAGGTTCTGGAACCCGTACAATGATGGAAAGGTTTTTTCAAGAACGCAATATTCATGTAGAAAGCAATTTAGAACTTGCCACAAACGAAGCGGTCAAGCAGGCAGTCATGGCTGGCTTGGGTGCCTCTTTACTTTCCAATTTTTCTATGGCACAAGAAATCAAGGAAGGACGAATTTCTCTTTTGGAATTACCGGGTCTTCCGCTAAAAGCAGATTGGAAACTTATCTGGCTGAAGCAAAAAAAGCATTCTCCTGCAGTCAAGGCTTTTATCCGATGGCTTTCCGAAAATCGAAAAAAAGTCCTTTCAACTCATTTCCCTACTTTAGAGAGCTTTTAAGGTCCTATCCAATGGCTTCCAAAAAATCCTATATTTGGGACTTGAAAATTCTCATCTATACCAATGAAAGCGATTGTATTTCCGGGCCAAGGAGCCCAATTCCCAGGAATGGGAAAATCCCTTTACGAAGAAAGTCCAGAGGCCAAAGCCTTGTTTGAAAAAGCAAACGAAATCTTAGGGTTCCGAATAACCGATATCCTCTTTGAGGGTACAGAAGAGGAACTCAAGCAAACCAAGGTCACGCAACCTGCTATCTTTTTGCACTCGGTCATTCTCGCAAAAACTACTCCCAACTTCGCTCCTGAAATGGTAGCAGGACATTCCTTAGGAGAATTTTCTGCCCTGGTAGCAAATGGTGTTTTGAGTTTTGAAGATGGGCTAGCACTTGTATTTCAGCGCGCACTCGCCATGCAAGAAGCCTGTGAGATCAACCCCTCCTCCATGGCAGCAATCCTTGGATTGGATGACCACGTGGTCGAAGAAATCTGTGCCGGAATATCGGGAGAAATCGTAGTCGCCGCCAATTACAACTGTCCCGGACAATTGGTGATCTCCGGATCCACCAAGGGGATAGAAATTGCCTGTGAATTACTCAAAATAGCTGGAGCCAAAAGAGCCTTGCCACTCCCAGTAGGTGGTGCTTTCCATTCTCCCTTGATGGAGCCTGCCCGGGAGAAACTTCAAAAAGCAATTGAAGAAACTGAGTTCCATCCTCCAACCTGTCCAATCTATCAAAATGTAAGTACAACAGCTGTTGTTGAGGTAGCTAGTATTAAAGCAAACTTGATTGCCCAACTAACTGCCCCTGTAAAATGGACCCAATCTGTGCAACAGATGGTCGCCGATGGAGCTACAGAATTTATAGAATGTGGACCGGGAAAAGTTCTACAAGGGCTCGTAAAAAAAATTCACCCCGAAGCAATCGTATCTGGTTTATAGCCGTCAATGCTCACCTAATCGGGTGAGCATTTTTTATTTGGCTTGCTTCCAAATTGAAATCTGACCTTGATCGGTGCATTCAGCAAGTAGCTCAAGGGTAGTTTTTCCCAAAATTGGATGGATTTTTTTTGGAAGAATTTCAGCCAAAGGCTGCAGCACAAAACTCCGCCGCGAAAGGAAAGGATGTGGGATGGTTAGGGATGAACTGTTACAAATTTGGTCTCCAAAATAAAGAATATCAATATCAATGGTGCGGTCTCCCCAATGCTGCTCCCGAGTTCGTCCCAGCGAAAGCTCAATAGCCTGAGTCAGTTGTAACAATGCTAAAGGCTCTAAACTGGTAGTGATAAGGAGCACCTGGTTCAAAAAACTCCCATTTTCAGCTACTCCACCCCAGGCTTCTGTTTCATAAACTTGGGAGCTAGAAATAAGAATCATCTCACGAGATAAAGCCTCCCTCGCTCTAGCCAGATAGCTAAAGCGATCTCCTTTATTCCCTCCGATTCCCAGGACAACTTCTGTTTGCATGACTCGCTTGGATATTTTTTGTAAAGCTGTCTCAAATTAGGTTAATTTTACAGTCAAAATTAATCTATTATGAAGTTTCTAGGAAATGTATTGGCAGTCATTGTGGGCCTTTTCGTGTTTAGCATAGTTGCTTTCTTGCTATTTTTTGGTCTCATTGGAATCGCTGCTTCCTCTTCTGAAAAAGAAGTTAGCCTAGCTGAAAACACCATCCTACACCTAGATCTGAATGGTCGGACTTTAGTGGAGCGTACCTCAGAGGAGGATTTGGCATTTGGTTCTTTTTTAAATCCTTTTGGCGGAGAAAATACTGCTGGTTTGGTCAATCTTAAAAAAGCAATTGCCGAAGCCAAGACCAATGAGAACATCAAAGGAATCTATTTGAATGCGGGACTTTTCGGTGCAGGACAGGCTGGATTGCTAGAGCTACGCGAAGCCTTACAAGATTTTAAAGAATCCGATAAATTCATTGTAGCCTACGATGAAGCCTATTCAGAAGGGGGCTATTTTTTAGCTTCTATTGCTGATGAAATATACTTGAACCCCTTGGGTGGCATTGACTTCAACGGCTTCTCATCTGAAGGAATCTTTCTGAAAGGATTTTTTGAAAAGGCAGGGATCAAACCAGAAGTTTTTCGTGTTGGTGAATTTAAAAGTGCAGTAGAGCCTTTCATTTTGGACAAAATGAGCCCAGAAAACCGCCTGCAAACTCAGTATTTCTTAGACGACATTAACCATCATGCCCTAGCCTTGATTGCAGAAGCTCGTGGAATTCCTACCGATAGCATACGAGTAATTAACAATCAGATGTTGGTCCGGAAGCCAATAGATGCCGTTACCTACAAACTTGCCACCGCTCTTAAATACGAGGATGAAGTACACAGTATTCTTAAGGTAAAACTAGGTCTACAGGAGGAGGATCAGATTTCTACCATCAATGCAACTGAACTTGGAGGTCTCGCAAAAAGCAAAAATATCACCTCTAAAAATCGAATTGCCGTTATACTTGCTGAGGGGGATATTGTAGATGGGAATGTAGAAGGTGCAATTAGCTCAGAAAAGTTTGCCAAGGAAATTCGTAAGGCTCGGAAGGATGAAAATATCAAAGCCATTGTCTTGCGTGTGAATTCACCAGGAGGATCTATCCTTGCTTCGGAAGTCATTTGGAGAGAAATGGGGGAGGCCAAGAAGGCCAAGCCACTCATTGTATCCATGGGAGAAGTTGCTGCCTCTGGAGGCTATTACATTGCTACACCGGCAGATACTATTGTAGCACAGCCCACTACCATTACGGGCTCTATTGGGATTTTTGGAATCCTATTCAATGTGCAAGAGCTCATCAATGATAAGTTAGGAGTAACTACGGATGTGGTCGCTACCGGAGAATTCTCAGATTTAGGAAATATGGCTAGACCTTTGACCGAGGTGGAGCGTACCATCATCCAATCGAGTGTAGAGGATGGCTACGAGACTTTCATTTCTCGAGTTGCAGAAGGTAGGGGCATGCACCCCGATTCAGTTCGAAAAGTAGCTTCTGGAAGAGTTTGGACTGGCACACAAGCCAAGGCCAGAGGATTAGTCGATGTATTGGGGGGCTTAGATACGGCCGTGGGTATTGCAGCAGCGAAGATTAAAGCAGGGGAAGATTTTAGAGTAGTGTATTATCCGGAAAAGAAGCCTTGGTTTGAAGAACTACTAATGAACTTCTCCGATCAAGTACAAGTTCGCATCCTTCAATCACAACTTGGAGAGCAGTACCCGCTCTACCAAAAAATTCAAAAACTGAAAAACTACCAAGGCGTGCAAGTACGTATGCCCCAAGAACTAGTAATCAAATAATATTCTAAACAAAAAACTCAGCAGAAATGCTGAGTTTTTTGTTTTCGGATTACCCACTATGTTACTAGCAACCAAAGATAAATAAGGTTTAACATTCATTTTAATGGGCTCTGGTCGCGGGGCAGTCGTCTGTGATCGATTTTCCGAAGGATTTCAAAATCTTAAACAACTGGTAAGATTGCAGCCAATCCTACTTTGTTTTTAAATTTTTTGCAAAAGAATTTTCCATGCCAAATCAACATTACCGGCTTCTAGTTCTTCCTTGGCCCAACGGTGCAGGTGCTCGATCCAGGATTCTTCATCCAAGCGGAAGCGGCGCCTACTATCCTCCAAGTCTTCTCTGGCAGAAAAAAGAGCAATTTCTTCCGGACTTGGAAGCTGCTTCACATTACCTAATCTCCCGAGATTATTCGCACTGAGTACTGGACTGCTCCGAATTTCTTCTGGAATTTGATCTACCCCAATTCCTAGGGTAGTCAATGGTTTGGGGATTTGAAATAAGGAGTCTTCGTTGATTTTGGTATACCAATTGCCTCCCAATCGGGCTACTGGATCTAGCTTGAGTGGGGCTATAGCTCCCGATGTATCGAGGATATTTTCATTCAGGTGAATTTGAAGTATTTCACCAATCACCAAATTCCCAGCCCCTCCTTGATCGCCTAAAGGGATCACCTGCTGCACCTTGCATTCAAACGCTACCGGAGACTCCTTAACGCGTGGCGGAGCCACCAAATGGGAAGGTAAAGCTGTTAATCCTGCTTTCACGAATTCGTTAACACCCTTCGGGTATTCCGTACTTGCAAGAGACATCTGTTCAACCAAATCATAGCCTACCACATGGATTACCACTTCAGGTACCTCAAGTATGTTATCTAAGGTATGCTTGGTGGTGTTATCACGCACTTTTCGAGAAGGGGAAAAAACAAGGATAGGAGGATTGGCACTAAAGAGATTAAAAAAAGAAAAAGGGCTCAAATTGACATCTCCAGCAGCATTAATCGTACTTGCAAAAGCAATCGGCCTTGGGCAAATCGCTCCTTGCAAGAGGTTTTGAAGTTCAGCCGTGGATAGGTCTTTGGGATTGATTGTTTTCATTTCATGAAATTAATTGGCAATTTTAAGAGATACCCAACAATTCACGAATTAGTTTCCAACTTATGTCTCGTTCACGAACCACAGCACTATTTTCTTTCCTTTTGCTTTTCCTGCTTTTTGCTACCTCATTAGCAGCACAAACGCATCGAATTGCCACCTTTAATATTCGATGGGACAACCCAAACGATGTGGGCAACCTCTGGAAAGATCGTGCGACGCAAGTCATCCAATTGATTCAATTTCATCAAATTGGAATTGTAGGTACCCAAGAGGTATTGGCACATCAGCTGACTGAACTCAGCAAAGGACTTGGATTTGCTTCTATTGGCGTTGGAAGGGATGATGGTGCGACGAAGGGAGAGTTTTCACCGATCCATTACGATTCTGTTCGCTACAAGTTGGAAGATTCTGGCACATTTTGGTTGTCACCAAGTCCAGAAGTACCAAGCAAGGGATGGGACGCTGCATTGAATCGCATTTGCAGCTGGGGTAAATTTATCTCAGCAGAAGGGGAACGATTCTACGTATTCAATGTGCATTATGACCATATTGGACAGCAAGCCCGAGCCGAAAGCAGCAAATTGGTCCTTTCTAAAATCAAAGAAATCAACCGAGAAGAGCTTCCGGTGATCTGGATGGGAGATTTCAATGTGGAACCCGAAAATCCTGCTTACCAAGTTATTTTTAACCACGAAAGTTGGAAAGATGCACGGTTGATCTCCAAACTTCCCTCCTATGGCCCGAGAGGTACCTTTACAGGTTTTGACTGGGATCGAATGCCCGCTGGCATCATCGATCATATTTTTGTGCAGGGCGAGATTGAGGTATTGCGCCATGGCATCCTCACAGACAACTACGGCAAAAAATACCCATCAGATCATTTTCCAGTGCTAGTTGAATTGAAGTTTTAGTCACCGATCAAACAAAAAACGATGATTCAATATTGAATCATCGTTTTTTGTAAATCATTGGGTAGCTTATTCTGCCAAAGCAGCCACTCCTGGAAGTACCTTCCCTTCCATATGCTCGAGCAAGGCTCCTCCTCCAGTAGATACATAGGATACTTGATCTGTATAGCCAAACTTGTTGACTGCAGCAGCAGAATCTCCTCCACCAATCAGTGAGAAGGCTCCATTGCGTGTGGCTTCTGCTACATACTCCGCGATCGCCTTGGTCCCTTTGTCAAAAGACTCCATCTCAAATACGCCCATCGGACCATTCCAAAGAATGGTTTTGGACTCCAAAATCACTTTTCCAAACAATTCTCTAGTCTTTGGCCCGATATCCAGGCCCATCCAGTTGTCAGGAATCTCTCCTTTATTGACTAATCCCTGGTTAGCGGTATTGGAAAAATCATCTGCAATCACCGTATCTATTGGCAATATCAAATTGACTCCCTTTGACTTTGCCTTCTCCATCAACTCCAGTACGAAATCGAGTTTGTCTACCTCTAGAAGCGAGGTACCAATCGAGCCCCCTTGTGCCTTGGCAAAGGTGTAGGACATACCTCCACCGATGATGAGGTTATCAACCTTTTCGAGCAAACGCTCAATAATTAAAATCTTGTCGGCGATTTTGGCACCCCCCATAATTGCGGTGTAGGGACGCTCTGGATTGCCTAATACCTTGTCCGCATTGGTTAACTCGGACTCCATCAGATAGCCGGCAACTTTTTGTGAAAAATTAGCGGCAATCACCGCTGTAGAAGCATGGGCACGGTGGGCCGTTCCAAAAGCATCGTTGACATACACATCTCCGAGTTGCGCTAGCTTGGCAGCAAAGACTTCCTCTCCTTTTTCTTCTTCCTTATAAAAGCGGAGATTTTCCAGCAACAGCACTTCTCCTGCACCAAGTTGAGCTGCCTTTTGAATGGCCTCTTCCCCAATGCAATCATTTGCAAAGCTGATCCTTTGACCAAGTGCACTCTCCACCGCTGAAACAATGTGTTTCAAGGAATATTTTTCTTCCGGTCCACCCTTTGGGCGACCCAGGTGAGACATCAAGATGGCAGATCCTCCATCTTTTAAAATCTTTTTTATGGTAGGTACCGCAGCCTGAATACGTGTGCCGTCAGAAACTTGGAAATGCTCGTCTAGAGGAACATTAAAATCAACACGAACTAGTGCTTTTTTGCCTGCGAAACTGAGGCTATCTACATTTTTTACATTCAAGGACATAGGATAAGGAATAATAGGTGAATACTAGGATTTAAATTAAAAATCGATTCAAATTTAAACCAAATCCAACCAATACGGAAAGATACATTGGAAAAACTCCCTCAATGAATGGGCTGTGCAGCTGCGCGCTTGAGGCGATCATTGATGGCACGACCCAATCCGATTTCAGGCACCAACTCGGCGAGTATCACGGAAGCAGTACTTTCATCCAAGAGTCGCATTCCCATAAAGAGGCGTTGAGCAGCCTCTTGCAAATCTTGAGTCGCACTAAGTGCCACTTGTCGATCTGAAGGAATAGTGGAAAAATGAGAATTAAAACTAAGTACACCCACTTCTTTTCCTTGTTGGATCATTTTAGGGACAAGTTCTACTAAATTCCCCAACAAAAATGGTTTCCTTGGAGCATAATGACTTGCCAATTGACCTGGTGCACTGGGGTTACTCGAACTATGTGCCTGAACTGTCACCTGACCCACCACCGCCTCAATCTTAGAAATATCTAATCCCCCCAAACGGTAAATAACCACTTGCTCTCCCTCCATCCCCACGATGGTACTTTCTAGTCCTACGGCACAAGCGCCGCCGTCGAGAATGTAGGGGATTTGTGTTCCCAATTGCGCATCCACATGCCCCACCTGTGTAGGGCTGATGTAGCCAAAAGGATTGGCACTGGGTGCTGCAAGTGGAAATTCAAGCTGCGCCAAAAGTGCCAAGGTCAGCGGATGATTGGGTACCCTCACTGCCACTCGATCCAATCCAGAGGTAACCAGATCGGAAATAATTTCCTTTCGAGGCAACAAGAGCGTTAGGGGTCCTGGCCAAAAGGCTTGGGCCAACCTCTTGAGTTTTTCTGGAAAAGAAGAAACCAATGGATATATGCGTTCCAAAGAGTCCGCATGTAAGATCAAAGGATCAAAAGTGGGTCGATTTTTTGTTTCAAAAATAGAACTAACAGCCTTTATATCCAGCGCATTGCCAGCCAATCCATAAACCGTTTCGGTGGGGATAGCTACCAGCTGTCCTTGGTTTAGGTATGCTGCTGCTCGTTCAATGTTGACACCTACCTCAGCCATTATCTTGCTTGACAAAAGTCCTTGATCCAAGTTTCTGCTTCTTGGTAACCCAAGGATAGCGCCATATTCAAATCAGAACAGCCTTCATTTTTTTGGCCCAAAGCACTCATGCGCGTGACACCGAGTAAGTAATAGGCTTCCCCATTTTTAGGATCTAAATTCACTGTAGCCGCAAGAGATTCTATTCCATGAAGGGGATCATTCATTCCTAATTTCGCTTTGGCAAGTCGAAAATGTGCCTCTGCATGGTTGGGTTCCTTCTGAACTACAGCTTCAAAATCAAGCAGTGCATCCTCGTAGGACTCCATCGTCAGTAAAGTCGTACCTCGATTAAAAAGAATATCCAATTGACTTGGATCGAGAGCGGCTGCCAAGTTAAAGTCCGCCAATGCTGCTTTGTAGTTGGTCAGCTCCATGTTGGCATTGCCACGGTTAAACCAAGGTTTGTAGTTGGTGGAATCTGCGAAAATGGCTTGATCAAAAAGTGGAATTGCTTCTTTAATCCTTCCTTGCTGAAAAAGTGCCACTCCTTTGGCATTCAAAGCGGTGACCTGGTTTGGATTTTTTTCTAATACCTGATCAAACTGGGTAACCGCCTCTGCCCAAGCTTGAGCATCCATTTTCTTCAAACCCACTTTCATGAGTTCCTCCTCAGTTGGAGCGCATGCAAAACTACTGAACACGAGAAGGTAAATGATGCAAAACTGTTTCACAGGAATAAATTTTATGCAAAGTTACGAATTTGAGCTTAGGAGGAGGCTAGTTTTTGCCGGAATGGATCTGGGACTGGCACAGGCTTCATGCTTGCCTTGTCTACTGAAACAAGTATACTTTTACAGGTTGCATATACTTGCTCCTTACCTGCGCTGTCCTTTCCTACAAGCACTTGCTCCAGATCAAAGGAAGAGTTGCCGAGTCGCGAGCACTTCACCAAGGCTTCTACTTGATCTGTCAAGTGTATGGGACGAATATAGTCGATCTCGATTCTACCGACTACAGTACCTACATCAAGTACATCCCAGCCAGCTACTTGGTATAGAAAAACAGCCCTAGCGTGCTCAAAATAACTAAAGTAAACTCCATTGTTGACATGGAGGTAGCCATCAATATCGGAAAATCGAAGCTGGATCGGGGTAGTAAATGAAAATTCAGCACGAAGCTGGGGGATTGCATAACTGCGCATCAACTTAAAATTTCAGAAGTACTTGTTTTTTCTAGCATTCGTAAGATGGAAGGATTGTAGCCGATCAAATCGATCACTGCGTCAAAGGTAACCCAAGCTAAAGAAATGCTCTCGTCGCTTCGCACCAAGGGCTCTTGGAGATCTGCTTCAATGAGGTAACGGACATCAAAGTGAAAATGCTCTGCCACATGAGGCCGTTCCGGAATGATATGCTTGTCCAAATCAAAAATATGGGTATCCACAAATTGCAGGGTGGTGAGTCCACTTTCTTCTCGGGCTTCTTGCATGGCTACTTCTAGGAGATTTTCATTGCCATCCGCATGACCACCCAACTGCAGCCAACGACCCAATTTGCGGTGGAGGGTAAGTAGTGTATGCGTTCGCTTTTTATTGACAATCCAAGCTGATGCGGTAAAATGACCCGCAATCCGTTCCCTTGAATAGGCCAAAGGGTCTTCTGTTAGGGCCAGAAAATCGGGCACAAATTGATTTTCCTCTTCGTAAGGGCTACGGTAAGTCTTCAATTGATTTTGTAGTGTAATTCTATTCATGATGTTGTTTTTCAAATAACCGATCCATCAGTTCATCAAAGGGTTTGGCATCGTGATACAATCGGTCAGAATATACAGCAGCAAGCAATTTGAAGTAACTAGGCTGTTGATTAATTCGGATTTTTTCTAAGGAAATGTTACCATACAATTGACTTATCAATGCTCCTTCTTGTGGGAGTTGAAGCGGAGGCTTGAAATAAAATTTCTCTGTCTCCTTCACTTGCTCGTTGACCTCTTCCAGCTTCCTATCCAAACTTACTTGTTCGTACCCCAAAGCTATAATCCGTCTACTTAATCCCAAGAAAAGTGAGGAAAAAGAATTTTCATCGAGAGGGGGACCATAGCTAAGTGCAAAACCATTGGCATAGATGGAGGAAAAAATATGAACTTCTGGTCTTTCGTTAATTGCTGCTCGTTTGTAATGATAGTTTCGATAAACCAAGTCGTAGAGCAACTTTGAGGCTTCGGAATGATCCCATACTTCCAAGTCTTGAAGATCTTGGTCCTTCAATAAAAAGTTCTCCTTAACAGACACGGGTTGATGACTCCCACGAGCTGGAAAGATTTTTTTCAATAAATCGTCAAAGAAATCAGGCATCCAAATTAAGTTTATACTTCCCCGCTTCGTTGGTTTCCACCTTTCCTTCTTCCACTAGCTGACGGAGGCATTTCAAATGTGGAGCAGAAGCCGGTTTTTGAAGAGTCTCAAAAAGCTCCTCTTCACTTAACAATCCATTTTGTGCTAAAGTTTGTAAAACTAGCTCCTTAAATTTGGATTCAGCTACCAGAGGTAGGTTGGCTTTTTTTTGTTCCAAACAAAAATCACAGGCCCCACAATTTTCATTAGCCGACTCTCCAAAATACATCTGAATAAATTGAGTTCTGCAAATTCGTGTTTGATGGGCATAAGCTACCATTTGAGTAGCCTTGTGGAGGGTAAGGTCTCTCCTCAATGCAATCCGCTTGAAATTGAGAAGCAGTGTTGCTGCATCGTGTCTTTCAGTCAAAAAAGTGAGTTGGGGCCTATCCTTTCGCGGCTCGTAGTCCAAGACCTCCATCTTGGCAAGTTGAGTCAGGGCCTTGGTTAATTCTACCTCCGAAAAACCCGCTGACTTTGCAAGTTTTGCTTCTTGAATAGTAAAGTATTCTGAAAAAAGATTCCCCCCATAGGTTCTCAGAAGAATTTTTATGAAAGGGTCTAATTTGGCATATTGAATTTGAACCTCGTACAAAAGTTGGGGATTGACCAAAAATCGTGCACGTGAGGGTGCAAAAAAACTTTCGTTGAGTGCGATTAGTCCCTCCTCTTCTAGCACCTTGAGCGCATAAAAGGTGTCCAAAACCGGAAGTTGGTAGGTTGTACAAAAATCAGAGAGTTCAAAATCATGACTCCTAAAGGACTGCGTTCCAATAGCCAATTGGAAATAGTTGGCTAGGCATTGGTAGACGCGTCGAAGAAATTCTACAGGGGGATAAACCAAAGCTGCTCGATCCAGCAGCTGTTCAAAATCCTGCTCATTGGTCAGAAGTACAGCATAGGCTTTATTCCCATCCCTACCTGCCCTTCCCGCTTCCTGGTAATAATTTTCTAGGTTTTCGGGTAAATCCGAGTGAAGGACCACCCGCACATCTGGCTTGTCTATTCCCATTCCAAATGCATTGGTACTGACTATAATTCGTACTTGATTGGTTTTCCAGGACTCTTGCCTAGTAGATCGATCCAAAGCAGATAAGCCTGCATGGTAGGCTGTAGCAGAAAATCCAAATTGCTGCAATTGCTTTGCAACCTGCTGAGTAGCTTGTCGGGTTCGTACATACCAGATAGCAGAACCTGGTATACGCCTTAAGATTTCAAGCCCTTTTTCCAATTTGTTTTCTACCAATCGAATACTGTAGCTGAGGTTCTTTCTGGCAAAGCTTTGATGGAATTTTGCTGGCTGTTTTAGCTGAAGTTTCTCGCAAATATCTTGCTCCACTTCAGGCGTGGCAGAGGCGGTCAAGGCCAACACATTTACTTTCGGATGGTAGGAGCGAATGGTTGCAATCTCCAAATAAGCAGGTCTAAAATCATACCCCCACTGAGAGATGCAATGCGCTTCATCCACGGCAATCAAGTTGAGGTTCATTTGCTTGAAGCGCTCCACAAAAAGTTCTGTTTTCAAGCGTTCTGGGGAGAGGTACAAAAACTTGACTCCTCCTCGGATACAGTTATCCAAAACCGTATCTATTTCTCGAGCACTCATTCCGGCATGCAGAGCCACAGCTTTTACCCCACGGACTTTTAGGTAATCTACCTGATCCTTCATCAGTGCCACGAGTGGGGAAATGACTAAGCAAATACCTTCTTTAGCCAAACCCGGTACCTGGTAACACAAACTTTTCCCTCCACCAGTGGGCAAAATCGCAAGCGTATCTATCCCTAAACTGACCGCTTCTACGACCTGCTTCTGCACAGGACGAAATTCCTTCCATCCAAAAACCTCCTTAAGGAGGGACAACAACCGATCTGTTACTTCTGCCATGAATGGTTGAAATTACTAAAAATCCAAGTTTCCCCACGACAGTCGAATCTTAAATGAATTCAAAGAACAATCAACAAAAAAAATGACCGGAATTAAAAAACCACCCTAAACCCAGCAAAAGGACGGAGAGCGCGATCTTTTTTGTGGGAATTGGAGGTAGAAGCCTCTCCAAGTAGTTCTTGAAGTTTTGGAGCTAGCGCTCCCCAAACCAATTGATTTTGGGAAGGGACCACTACTAGGTCAATTCCTGGAAACCAGATAGAATCCTTTTCTACAATTGCCTTCAATGGAATTGGGATTGAATTTCGTCGACTGGCAAGACGATTAGGCTGTATAGAGAACGAGATTTGGTCCACAGGAAAATTCTGATTCCAAGAGAGGTGGTGTGCTCCAAGTTTGAGGTCTAAAATCCACTGACCTTCTTTGCTAAACAGATACAATTCTTGGGATGGACGCTGGGTTTCCTCCCAAAAATTTGAGGTAGCCCATAAAAAGACAACCAGCATTCCAAGTTTTAAATGCCATTTTCGGTTACCCAACTCCCAATTACCCCAGATCCATAAAAAAACCCAAATCGCCAACATCCCAGCAAAAGACAGGTGAATTCCCTGCAACAAGGCAGTAGGTAAGTAGTAAATCCGATAGGTAATTTCGATTTGGAAGAGCAACAAAAAGTCGACGACAGCCCCTAGCAACCCCCCTAAAAATGGAATCCAAGCCAGCATAAGAAAGGGTACACCCACGCAAAGGATGAGGTAAGAAAGCGGGACAATCAGTAAGTTGGCAAGTAAAAAATACGTGGGGAAGGTATGAAAATAATAAATTGTCAGTGGACTCGTGATTAGTTGGGCTGCTAAGGTAACAGAAGTCATTTGCCAGAAGTAGTCCAAAATTCGACTGGATGGAGACCAGAATTGGAGAATAAGGGGCTGTAGACTTACTATCCCTGCTACTGCCAGATATGAAAGCTGAAACCCAAGATTCTTGCCTACACCCGGATCCAAGACCAAAAGCAGCAAAGCCGAAAAAGATAAAGTATTCCAAATGGACGGTTTCCTTTTTCGTATTTGCCCAAGGGTCACTAGAGAAAACATAACCACAGCGCGAACCACGGAAGGGGAAAATCCAGACATCAGGGCATAAATCCATAGCAAGCTTAGGACAAGAAGTAGATAACTTCTCCGAAAAGTAGTCCCCACTTTCTTGAAATAGGTCAAAGGGAGTAGAAGGATGGAGTAAATAATTCCCACATGAAGTCCTGAAACTGCCAGAATATGCTGGGTTCCAGCAACAGCAAAGGCTTGCTTTACGTCTTTTCCCAGTGATTCTTTTTGTCCTAAAAGTAGTGCCAAAGCTAGTTGTATGGATTCAGGCCTAGCCACATAGCGCTCGATGGCTTTGGCAAAGTAATGGCGAAGATCCGCTAGCACAAATTTGAACTGGAAGGTCTGGGGGCCAGAAATTAAACGGAGCTTTTTGCCTAGAAACTGTCGAAAATGAATCCCTTTACTAGCGAGGTATTCTTTGTAGGCAAATTCATTCGGAAAGATGGCTGGGGCTAGTTCTTCCGGATTCTCGGGTACCCAAATCAACTGTCCAGGCACAAGGGAAGTATCCAGCTGGTGATAAATCAAGACCAATGCTCGTTGGGGTCGCCAGCTTTCCCCTTCTTTTACCGCCACCACTGCGAGCAAATTTTCCGAAGAATTGGCCTTAGGGATATCGTAGCGCTGTACTTCTGCGAGATAACCCGCTCCTGCTCCCCATGAAATTTCTTCCTTAATCGCATATGAATTGGACCTTAGCGCCACAAAAACTCCAAAACACATCACCAATAAATAGGCTAAAAAGGAAGTCGAATACGAAGTGGAAAAGGAAGGTCTAAGTAGGAGAATTGCGTATAAAATCCAAAGAATAGAGAGTAACCCAAGAAATATTTTAGGCTGGGCTTCAGGCATAGCGTTAGAAAGCAATATCCCAAGCGCAAAAAAGAAGAGGTACCTTAAAAAAGGAAAATCAGAAAAGGCCATGAGTAAAAAATAAATGACTAAAAAAATGACTTGGGTAATCCGTAATTGTACCAGCGACTCAATTGAGCGTCAACGAATCTGAATCATCCCTCATAAACGGGAGTCAACAGCTCATCTTCCTGAATTTCGAACTTTATCTCGTCTATTTGCTGGTGATAACGCAATAAAAAAATGAAACTAAGTACCAGGTTAAATCTAAACCAAAAGAAAGCAGGGTACTAAAAAATCTACCTCCTTACAAAATTTACTTTACCTGAACTTAAAAAAAGTACGATTTCTAGCTCAATTCCATCTTATAGTGCAAGATCGCACATTCTTCAAATTGATCCCCTACAGTTTGAAACCCAAACTTGGCATACAATGGCATGGCATGAATTTGGGCATGAAGGTATTTCTTTTTCCCTTGCGCCTCCGGGTGTTTAGAAATATCCTCAAGTACTGCTGCCACCAATGCTTGACCTACCCCTTTTCCTCGAGCCGCTTTGAGTACAGCAAAACGCTCCATTTTTACTCCATTTGCTGTAAATCTCCAACGGGCAGTACCTACCGATACCCCATCAACTTTTGCTAAAAAATGAACCGAACTATCTTCAAATTCGTCGTATTCTTCAGCTGCATCCACTTCCTGCTCCACCACAAACACCAATTCGCGAATGCCAAAAGCTGCTTGAAGTCCTTCCTTAGTCGTTATTTTTTCTACCGTTGGCATCTTGTCTTAATTTTTCTTTTTCTTCCTCGCTTTTTTCATAGGCAGCTATAATCGCCTTGACTAACTTGTGACGAATCACGTCACTTCCACTCAAGCGAACAACGCCAATTCCCTTGACACCATTCAGAACGCGTAGGGATTCGGATAGTCCTGACTTTTGACGGATCGGCAAATCTACTTGTGTTTGATCACCAGTAATAATCACCTTAGAATTGGGGCCCATACGAGTTAAAAACATCTTTATTTGTTCGGCGGTGGTATTCTGTGCTTCATCCAAGAGTACAAAGGCATCGTGCAAGGTTCTGCCTCTCATATAAGCAAGCGGAGCAATTTCAATTGCCCGAGTCTCCTGGTAGTACTTTAATTTTTCCGGGGGAATCATATCCTGAAGTGCATCGTAAATGGGCCTTAAGTAAGGATCGAGTTTTTCTTGTAAATCCCCTGGAAGAAATCCTAAATTTTCTCCTGCTTCTACTGCTGGACGGGTGATGATGATGCGCTTTACTTCACGATTTTTAAGGGCACGTACCGCAAGTGCCACCGCTATGTAGGTTTTTCCTGTTCCAGCGGGTCCCAAAGCAAATACCAAGTCGTTTTTTAGGGCTGCCTCAACGAGCTTTCGCTGGTTGGCTGACTTGGGCTTAATCACCAGTCCTTTATTTCCAAAAACAATAACTTGATCCTTGTTAGCTTCTTCAAATGGTCCCCCTTCAATCGCCAAAAAATCTTTCACATGCTCTGGACTAAGGTGCCCAAATCGCTCAAAATGTTCCAAAAGCATGTTAATTAAATCGTTGATCCGCAAAATTTCAGGCGGGCTTCCTTGAATGCGAATTTCATTTCCTCTAGAAATTACTTTACACTGAGGAAACGCTTGTGCAATTTGGCGGATATTTTCATTGGCAGTGCCAAAAAATTCTGCTAAGGGAACATGCTCTAGGGTAATTACTTTTTCGACCAAAGTTTTGTATTGATTAGGTACACCATGAAGGCGAAAGAATAAAATGCCTATTTTTGTTCAATCCCCTACAAACAAAACTACAAAATTTTACTTTACTTGCTTCTATGGCCTTGGTGACATTCCTATCTGATTTCGGGGACACTGACTACTACGTACCAGCAGTCAAAGCCAAGATGCTATCCATCAATCCCCAATTACAAATTGTGGATATTTCTCATGGAATAGCCTCATTTGATTTGGAGCATGCCGCTTTTCTTTTGCGGGCTACCTTCCGAGAATTCCCAAAAGGAACCGTTCATTTGGTGGGTATCAATACTACAGGATCGGCAACTGCAGGGTACCTAGGCATCAAGTTGGAAGATCATATTTTTATAGGGCCAAACAATGGGCTTTTCAGCCTTTTAGCGGACCATGACCCTGGAATCATTGTCCAGTTTGCAGATATCCATTTGAAGGACTCTACCTTTCCTACAAGAGATATTTTAGCCCCTATAGCCGCAAAGGTGGCTTCAGGTGCAGCCATACATGATTTTGGTGGCCCATCCACCCAATTCAAAAAATTAATGCCAAGACAAGTAAAGGCAACTCGAGAACAACTAATTGGGCATGTAGTACGGGTAGATCGCTATGGCAATTTGGTAACGAACATCCGGCGAGAGGTTTTTGAAAAATTAAATCCGGGGAAATTTACAATCCAATTTGGCAGAGAAAAAATAAGTCAATTGCAAACCGGATACGATCAAGTGGAAGCAGGAGAACCCTATTTATTTTTTAATAGTTTGGACGTTCTAGAAATAGGTATCAATCATGGGCATGGAGGCAATCTCTTGGGATTGAAGCGCGACAGTGTGGTCTACATCAATTTTGAACCATGAGTTTATTTCGAGTGGTCCGTATGACTTTTCGTCCAGAAAAAGCTTCTGCTTTTCTGGAGAATTTTGAAAAAAACAAACTATTAATCCGAAATTACCCTGGTTGTCTGCATTTGGAACTCTGGCAGGACGAGAATCAAAAAAATATTTTTGTCACCTACAGCCATTGGGAAAGCGAAGAAGCCTTGAATCAGTATCGTGATTCACAGCTATTTAAATCGGTTTGGAGCCATACCAAAACCCTCTTCTCTGAAAAGCCCCAAGCTTGGAGTTCAAAAAAAATACAGGAAGTAGGAGTTTGAGTTTGTAGGAAATCATTTTTGTATTGATATTTGCATCCCCATTCAGTAAGGAATGGGAAAGTGTATTTGCCCAGATGGCGGAATTGGTAGACGCGTTGGTCTCAAACACCAATGAGGTTACACTCGTGCCGGTTCGACTCCGGCTCTGGGTACATAGGCACTGCCTAAAGGCAAACAGGCTTGCAGTAATGCAAGCCTGTTTTGTTTTTTAGGGTTATCTGCAACTAACTCAATAAAGTTTTACCGTTCCATCAGGTGAACTGTTGCCTGCCTGCAGACTTTGGTCTAGAATAATTACCCATTCCCCCTCAAAATTTCCATCGGGGGCTGGTTGATAATCTTTCGTCCATTCAGCCAACCTAAGACAATTGTCAGTACCGTAATGGCCAAGTAAATCACCAATCCCTCCTTCCAGGCCAAACTAAAGTTCAACTGAAACACAAATTCTCCTAACAAGAACGTCGCAAAAAAGGAAAGTAAAATCCCAGATAAGGAAGCCAAACTTCCCAAAAAGAAATATTCTAAGGTATTTATTTGCCGTACTAGGGCTGAACTAGCCCCCAAGGTGCGTAGCAAAATGCTCTCCCGCATACGTTGGTATTTACTTATAATCAAAGAACTGATCAAAACTAAAATTCCAGTGGCAATGGAGAAAAAGGCCATGAACTGAATTACAAAACTAATCTTGCCCAAAATCTCCTCAAGTGTCTCTACAATCGTACCTAGATTGATGATGGAGATATTCGGAAACTCTCGCACCATGTCTGATTGCATCTCTGCAGCCTGCTTGTCAGTGCTGGTCTTGGTGATGATTACGTGAAATTTGGGTGCTTCTTCTAAAATTCCTTTTGGAAAAAGTACGATAAAATTAGTAGAAACTTGGTTGAATTTCACTTCCCGAAAACTTCCAATATAGGTTTTAATCGGGCGCCCTTGCACGTTAAATTCCACCTGATCACCGAGCTTAAATCCATTGCCCGCTGCAAATCCTTTTTCAAAGGAAACAAAAATGCTATCCCCTCTAACCCCCTTAGGAATTAGGGTTCCATCTGTCAACTGCTCAGAAGCAATTAAAGTGTCTCGATAGGTCACACGGAATTCCCGATTATACAGCCAGCGACTGTAGTTCTCTTCTTCTGGCAACTCCTCGTTCGCTTTTTTGGTGATCCCATTGATGGCATTCAACTGCATGGTGACGATGGGAACCTCCTGCAAAATAGGCATCTTTCGACCAGTAACTTCTTCCTTTACTTTCTCGAGTTGGGCAGTTTGAATATCAAAAAGCAGCATATTGGGTTGATCCTTTTTATCAGCAAACTTGGCTTCCTGGAGCAATTGATTTTGTAAGAAAAACAACGTGCTGATCATTGCTGTACCTAGACCTATAGTTGCAATTAGAGAAATGGTCTGGTTATTGGGTCGATACAAATTTGAAAGTGACTGACGCCAAGGGTAACTCAAGGAAAGGGGTAAAAATCTACGCACCCCCCACATCACCGCCGTACCTACTCCCCAGAGTAGCCCAAAGGCAATCAAAACAAATGCGGTAAAACCTAAAGCCCAAGTGACTTTGGTGAGGAGGTAAAAGCTAAAACCAAAAATAAATAGCAAGATCCCCAAAAGCACCACCCAACGAGCAGGATCCTTAAGTAAGGTGCTATCGGTAGTTTCGGGACGCAAAGTGGCCATAGGAGACACCTTTCGTACCTTGAGTAAGGGTAACAAGGCAAATAACACAGATACCAAGAGGCCAGTCACCATACCAAAGGCTATTGATTTCCATGAAACTCCAACTGTCACCTCCACCGGGAGGAAATCAGCAAATACCACCGGAAGAACAAACTGCAATAGTGTTCCAAGACCAGAACCAAACAATGCGCCAATGAATCCCATACCCACAATTTCAACAAGATAAATCAGCAGTACATCCAAGGAAGCTACTCCCAAACAGCGAAGCACTGCCACCGATGCTAATTTTTCTTTCACAAATACATTCACCGCAGAAGCCACGCCCACACAACCCAGAAGTAGTGCGATAAAGGCTACTAAACTCAAAAAATTAGAAAGGTTACCAAAGGAGCGGCCTGTACTTTGCTTTCGGTCCTCTACCGTATCTGCATCAATGCGGTCTAGCTCCCACTGCCCTTCGTATGGCTTGATTAATTGAGCGACATCTGTTCCTGGGGAAAATTGCAAATACCGATTGTATTCCACCCGGCTCCCGTATTGCACCAGCCCAGTTTCTTGCAAGTATTCCAAAGGAATGTACACTGCCGGAGCTACACTAGCTGTTATTCCCGTCTGTCCAGGCACCTTTTGGAGTTCTCCCACGATCTCAAAATAAAGATTTCCCACCTTGATGGAATCCCCTACTTGCGCATCAAACTGGGCCATAAGCGCTTTCTCTACCAACGCCTTTTTTCCGCCACTTCTAAAATTTGCCTCACCCGCATCCGGAAGTGTTTCTAGTTTACCATAAAAAGGAAAGTTCCCTTCTAGGGCACGTACTTGCGTCAACCTGCTAGCATCCCGCTTGGGGAAGGCAACCATGGAAGCAAAATTGACTTCTGAGGCAGTTTCTAAAGCAAGAGAGTCGAGGCCCAACTCCCCAAGTGGCTTGTTGTTTTCCAAAACCAAATCTGCTCCGAGAAGCTCCTTGGCCTGGTTGTCAATATCTTTAACTAGGTTTTCTCCAAAACTGCTGATTGCCACCAAGGCAGCAATTCCCACGACAATGGAAGAAACGAAAAGAAGCAATCGGGAAAGATTTTTTCTAAAATCTCGCCCTGCCATTTTTAAAATCCAGGCAAAATCAGGCATGTGTTTCCTCCTGTATTTTTCCACCCTTGATATGAATGATTCGCTGGGTTTTGGCTGCCAATTCCAAGTCATGGGTCACAAGCACCAGTGTTGTTCCTTGCTCTTTATTCAAATCAAAAATCAAGTTTTCAATCATCTCACCCGTTTCGGTATCCAAATTTCCAGTAGGCTCATCGGCAAAAAGTATTTTAGGCGCATTGGCAAAGGCTCTAGCAATGGACACCCGCTGCTGTTCCCCACCTGAAAGTTGGGTAGGGTAATGCGTTGCTCGATCCTTCAAACCTACCTTTGCTAGTAATTCCATTGCTTTTTCCTTTGCATTCGTTCTTTTCTTCAACTCCAAAGGAACCATCACATTCTCCAATGCGGTAAGAGTCGGAAGTAACTGGAAATTTTGAAATATAAATCCTACATCTCGACTACGAATCGCAGCGCGCTGGTCTTCATTCAGCCCTTCCAACGCTTCCCCATTCAGAACTACAGATCCAGTAGAGCTGGAATCTAGGCCAGCACACAAACCCAAAAGAGTGGTCTTTCCACTTCCGGAAGGACCAACAATAGCAATGGCTTCTCCGGCCTGAATAGAAAAGGTAACCTGATCCAAAACAGTAAGCTTTCGACTGCCACTTTGGTAGGTTTTACTGACGTGTTGAAGTGATAAAATTGACATCTAGGAGTTAAAGAAGTTGAAGTAAGAAAACGCTATTTTTAACTAATTTGTTGGCTTTTCAACAAATAACTTTGGAATTCAAGCAAAGAAAACAAAATTACACCATCCTTGGGTCGAGTGGTCGACAGACAATAGCATTTGATCGACCAACAGACGCTAGATCGCTAAAAAACACTGCCTCCCATGGAGTAGAAAAAATAAACTTAGTCGCTATGAAAATAATAATGAATGGAATTGCCTTAATTTTCCTTAGTGGAATCATCCCTTTTTTAAGTTCCTGCAACCCAAACCCAGAGAAAAAAAAGACAGAAACTGGAATGCAAGTACTAGAGGTTGAACCGAAAAAAACAATTCTATTTTTTGGAAATAGCCTCACTGCAGGCTACGGTATTGATCCGGAAGAATCCTTTGCAGGGCGAATCCAAAGTCGATTGGATAGCTTAGAAAAAGAGTTTAGAGTGATCAATGGAGGATTGAGCGGGGAGACTACCGCTGGTGGCTTGAGTCGTCTAGACTGGTTTTTGGAAGAAGAGCCCTACTTATTTATACTTGAATTGGGAGGTAATGACGGCTTGCGGGGTATCCCACTCACCGAAACCAAGAAAAACCTCCTCGCCATCGTCACAAAGGTACAAGCAAAATACCCCAACACGAAGGTCATCCTGGCAGGTATGCAGATCCCTCCCAACATGGGTCAAGAGTATACAGAGGAATTTAAAGCCATATATCCAGCGGTAGCAAGTGAAAAAAACATCGAGCTGATTCCTTTTCTTCTAGAGGGTGTGGCTGGCAATCCGGACTTAAACCTTCCAGATGGAATCCATCCAACCGCAGAAGGACATCGACTGGTTATGGAAACCTTGTGGCCCTACATTTCAACGGCACTTTGATCACCCAGATCATCTAACCGCTTAAAATATATTGACTTTCACAGATGCATTGTTTTGTTTAGATTAGCTTATATAAATTCCAATCTTTTATGTCTTTTCAAATCAAAGAAAACCAAGATAGCTACGACGTCATTATTGTTGGCTCCGGAGCTGGTGGAGGCATGGCCTCCAAAATCCTTTCTGAAGCAGGACTTTCTGTAGCTGTAGTGGAGGCAGGGGGAGATTTTGACCCCGCCAAGGAAGAGGACCGGACGCAGCTTCGTCCACCTTGGGAATCCCCTAGAAGAGGTGCTGGAACCAAAATACGCCCTTTTGGAGATTTTGATCAAGCCATAGGAGGATGGGAGATTGAAGGTGAACCCTACACGCGGAAGGATGGAACTCAATTTGACTGGTTTCGCTCCCGCATGGTGGGTGGCCGAACCAATCACTGGGGTAGAATTTCCCTTCGCTTTGGTCCCAATGATTTCAAGCGCGCCAGTATCGATGGCTTGGGGCACGATTGGCCTATCGGCTACGATGACTTAAAGCCCTATTACGACAAGGTGGATAAATTGATTGGCGTTTTTGGTTCCAAAGAAGGAATTTATAACGAGCCAGATGGCTTTTTCCTTCCACCTCCGAAGCCCAGATTACACGAGCTTTTTCTCAAAAGAGGAGCCGATAAAGCGGGAATTCCAATGATTCCAGGAAGACTTTCCATGCTTACCCGTCCCATCAATGCGGAACGGGGAGTGTGTTTTTTCTGCAATCAATGCAACCGTGCCTGCCAAGCTTACGCTGATTTTTCCTCAGGTACCTGCTTAATACATCCTGCTATGAAAAAAGGGAAGGTGGATTTATTCACCTATTCCATGGTTCGTAAGGTCACGACGGATGATACGGGCAAAGCCAATGGCGTATCCTTTGTATCCAAAATAGATCGGAAAGAATACAAATTAAAGTCAAGAGTAGTGATCCTAGGCGCCTCTGCTTGCGAGTCTGCACGAATCTTAATGAACTCCAAATCCAAGGCACATCCCGATGGTATAGGTGCAGACTCTGGGGTATTGGGTAGATACCTCCATGATTCCACTGGCGCTAGCCGTATGGGTATTCTCCCTGACCTAATCGACCGAGATCGCTACAACGAGGATGGTGTAGGGGGCATGCACATGTACACCCCTTGGTGGAAAGACAACAAGCAGCTAGATTTTGCGCGCGGCTACCACATTGAATATTGGGGAGGGATGGGACAGCCCGCCTACGGAGCTGGTGGCAGCATGGATAGTATGCGGAAGTACCTCAAAGATGAATTTGGCAATCCTAGTCCAAATGGGGGCTATGGAGTAGGACTTAAAAAAGATATCCGCCGAATTTATGGATCTACCCTTGGGATGTCTGGTCGGGGAGAAAGTATCCCCCAATACAGCAATTACTGCGAAATCGATCCCAACGTGGTAGATACCTATGGAATCCCCGTACTTCGGTTCCATTACAATTGGACGGACCAAGAAATCAAGCAAGCCAAACACATGCAGGATACCTTTGAAGAAATCTTAACCAATGCAGGAGCATTACTTTTGGGCAACAAACCTGGCCCTGAAAGCATGTATGGACTTGCTGCTCCAGGCCGCATCATTCACGAAGTAGGTACAACACGGATGGGCAACGATCCCAAATCATCCGTAGTCAATTCCAACTGCCAGTTGCACAGCTGCTCAAACCTTTTTGTAGTGGATGCAGGACCTTTTGTATCTCAAGCAGATAAAAATCCAACCTGGACCATTCTGGCCTTGTCTTGGAGAACCTCCGATTACATCATCGAACAACTGAAACAAAAAAACATCTAGGTCATGAATAGAAGAGAAAATTTAAAACTGCTCTTTGCAGGTTCCTTAGGAGCAAGCTTGTTGCTGGGCTGCGAGCCTGAGCAAGTTAAATTGGAAGGGAAAGTGATTGGTACACCTGGGGGCCGTACAGAGGAGGAGAAAGCACGAGATGCCAAATTACTTGCTGAGCAGTTTTTTACGGAGGAAGAATTGAAAAAACTAAGTACGCTAGTAGATCTTATTCTACCTGCCGATGACCAATCTCCTGCTGCCACTGCTTTAGGGGTACCTGCTTTTATCGAATTTATGATGAAGGATCAGCCAAACCTACAAACACCCATGCGCGGTGGCCTGATGTGGTTGGACTTTGAAGCCCAAGAAGTTTTTGGCAAAGTTTTCAATGACTTGGAGGCTGTTCAAGTACAAGCAATAATCGACCTAGTCGCTTGGCCAGATCAAGCCAGCGAGGATTACCAAGGTGGAGTTCGCTGGTTCAACATGCTACGAAACCTTACTTGTTCCGGATATTTTTCCTCCCAAGAAGGATGGAATTACATGGGCTATCAAGGCAATGTGCCTAACGTCTGGGACGGAGTTCCTGCTGAAGTGCTCTCCAAGCACAGCCTCACAAATCCTGAAAAATATGCTGGAATATACCTCAAACCAGAGGAGAGAAGTAAAGTAGCAGTTTGGGATGAGGAAGGCAATCTGATTGGTTAAGGTAAAGCCTACTATACCTATCGTTTTATAACAAACCAGGCCAAGCCATTACCTTTTACCCTGTCAATTATTCAGTTTATCTAATTTTCGATTTGACTACCTCCTGAATCCCTAACTTGCCGTACTTATATCAACCCAATATGAAAAAATATACCCTTGCTCTCCTACTACTTGGTGGGCTACTATCCACCAAAGTAGGCGCGCAAAAAATTGCTCCTACCTCAGAGAAAGCTCTTCAAGAGTCAATCAACAAGCATCGTTCCTTGCTAGCTTCCTCCCCACTTGCTGAATTCAAAGCAAAAAATGTGGGTCCAACAAATATGTCTGGAAGGATCATCGATATTGAGGTAGCTTCCAATCCAAACACCTTTTATGTGGCAGCAGCTTCTGGTGGGGTTTGGAAAACCACCGATAATGGGCAGTCATTTACACCTATTTTTGATCACCAGGCTGCATTAGGCATCGGCGCAATGGCCCTATCCAAATCCAATAATGACGTTCTCTGGGTAGGAACAGGAGAAAACAACTCCAGTAGGTCTACCTATGCTGGTGCAGGCGTATACAAATCCACTGATGGAGGGAAAAGTTGGCAGATGATGGGTTTACTTCACTCACAACACATCGGACAGATTCAAATTCATCCAACAAATCCCGATATCGTGTGGGTTGGTTCCATGGGAGCATTGTATTCCGAAAATAAGGAACGAGGCCTATACAAAACTGTAGATGGTGGTAAAACTTGGAAAAAAGTCCTGTACATAGATGACAACACGGGAGTGATTGACATCAAGGTACATCCGACCAACCCAAACCTACTCTTAGCGGCAAGCTGGGAGCGATACCGCCAGGCGCATGACTTTATTGGCAATGGCAAAGGTTCCACTATCTGGAGATCAGAAGATGGAGGAGATACCTGGAAAAAATCGGTGACTGGCTTTCCGCAAGATGAGTTTGTAGGAAGAATCGGGTTTGACTTTAGCCTTTCTAGCCCGGATGTAGTCTACGCCCTTTTGGACAATCAAGGCAAATCAGACAAGCCAGCACCTACACCTAGAACTCGTGGAAATGCCCCTAGGGAAGAAAATCCCTTGAAGTTAGAAGACTTTTCAAGCATGACTCTAGAACAAGCTTTGGCCTTAGAAGACAAGCGATTGGAGCCCTTCTTACGAAGAAATCAATTTGCGAGCAAATATACCCCTACTGAGCTTAAGCGACTTTTAAAAACTGGTAAAGTTACCACCACCCAAATTGCGAACTACCTAGGGGGAGCAGTTGATGCAAATGCAGCCATGTTTGGCGCACCAATTAAAGGAGCTGAGGTCTATCGATCTGTAGATAGCGGCAAAAACTGGCAGAAGGTATCTGAATCGGATATTAGCCAATTATACAATACTTATGGGTATTGGTTTGGTGAAATTCGTGTTAGCACTAGCGACGAAAATGAACTATTTGTACTTGGAGTGCCCTTATTGGTTTCTCGGGACGGAGGAAAGAATTTTGCCCGAACAGACTCCATTGGAAGACCACATTCAGATCACCAGGCCATGTGGATCAATCCTCAAAATAGTAAGCATATCCTTTTAGGTAACGATGGCGGTTTGTATAGAAGTTATGGAGGCGGAGCCCGTTGGGAACACCTCAATACCCAAATGCCAATCTCTCAGTTTTATTCCATTATGGTGGACAATGCTACTCCCTACAACATCTATGGGGGTATGCAAGACAATGGGGTGTGGTATGGCAAGTCTACCAATACGCCAGCAATGCCTTGGGAATCTCTCTATGGGGGAGATGGAATGGTAGTCGCTGTGGATACCCGAACCAACGACATAGTCTACACAGGGTCCCAATTTGGAAACTATGTACGCATCAATAAAAAGACGAATGAGCGCAAGCGAATCACTCCAGGACATGATATCGGAAACGCACCCAACCGCTGGAACTGGAGAACCCCGGCAGAGCTAAGCTACCACAACCAAGATATCGTCTACATGGGTTCACAATACGTGTATCAGTCACTTGACCAAGGGAATACGTGGACAACCATCTCCCCAGATTTGACCAAAAATCAGAAAAGTGGCAATGTCCCTTTTGCTACGTTATCCGTGGTGGAAGAGTCACCACTTGAATTTGGAACAATCTACGCAGGTTCGGATGACGGAAACGTCTGGATAACCCGCAACAATGGAGGTAGTTGGACCAGCTTAAATGCTGGCCTTCCTCAGGATCGTTGGGTGAGTAGCATATCTCCTTCGTCTGCCAAAGAAGGTCGTGTATACATCACCCTAAATGGCTACCGCTACGATGAATTTACTACGTATGTCTACAAAAGCGAGGACTATGGCAAGACTTGGGTTTCCATTGCTTCCAACCTACCCCATGAGTCGGCAAATATCCTTATTGAAGACCCTAAAATGTCCAATCTATTGTATCTGGGTACTGACCACGGATTGTATGTAAGTTTGGATGAAGGAAACAACTGGAACCTGTTTCAAGGTCAAATCCCGAACGTAGCCATTTACGACATGGTGATCCAAGAGCGTGAAAACCACCTCGTCGTAGGAAGCCACGGTCGAAGCGTCTATGTCATAGATCTTAAGCCAATACACCAGTGGGCCACTCCCGCTCCTCTAGTCATGGAGAATAATTAAAATTACTTTATTCAGCCATAAAAAAGCCCTTCCAAATTTGATTTTGGAAGGGCTTTTTTATGGGGTTAAATCTCCAACTGACTTTGTGGAGTAGTAGGCGATTAGAATAATTTAAACCCTACAGAAAGCACCCACTGG
>Ga0181560_10000506_pt1 | contig 35214 bp, 29 predicted proteins | sample 011ome_20_FD_133751 | JGI IMG/M metagenome (GOLD analysis project Ga0181560, IMG submission 133751) | Coastal salt marsh microbial communities from the Groves Creek Marsh, Skidaway Island, Georgia - 011509CT metaG (megahit assembly) | ecosystem: Environmental > Aquatic > Marine > Intertidal... | reverse complement strand
TTCTTTCAAGATCGAGACAATCTGTGCCTCTGAATAACGTGATTTCTTCATCGTGAATCTCCTTGGCTTATCTTGCCGCGAAAATTCTAGTTTTCAACACAACCATTTTCCGGGGGGATTACCGTGTGGTCTCAATTAAAATAAGCACACGTCCATGAAGGCGGTGCAAATGAGGCGGAGCTAGTATTATGTCAGCGATTGAATTCGTTGTCCGCGATGACGCGGGCGCAGTTACACGTGGGTCGGTTGCGGGAGCAGGCGGCGGCAATTCCATTATCGTGGGTTCGGGTCAGGATGTTTCTCTGAATCTAAGCCGTGACAACGTACTTTCATATGTACGCCAAGGTCAGGCCCTTCAGGTCACATTGGTTGATGGCCAGACAATCACAATCGAAGGTTTTTTCAGCCCTGAAGGTGTTGCGGAAAACGAACTGTTTATTTCGGCGAACGGTCAATTGGCGAAAGTCGATTTGGTCGCGGGCGAAGGTGATCTTCTTTATGCGCAATATATCGACGCGGACGCGTTCGGTAAGTGGAGCCCCGACGATCAACTCTACTTCGTGCAAGGTTCCGAGGTGATGGTTAGCAGGTGTTGAGGCGGCTGATGCGCAGGCTGGCATGTTGTTCACGCCGCTCTTGGGTGGTCTTGGCGGCTTGTCCGGTTTGGGTCTTGGTGCTGCTGCGGCGGGCGCTGCGGCTGTGATCGCGGGCTCCGGTGGTGGCGATGGTGGTGGCGACCCTACCGATCCAACTGATCCGACCGATCCAACTGATCCAACAGATCCGACTGATCCAACTGATCCGACCGATCCGACTGATCCAACAGACCCGACTGATCCGACTGACCCGACCGATCCAACTGATCCGACCGATCCGACTGATCCGACCGATCCAGTTGCCGTTGCTATCACTGGCGGCGTTGAGAGCGTTGGTGTTGTTGTGAACAATGCCGACTATACAGATGGCGTCCAGATCGACGGTACCGGCACGCCAGGTGCGACAGGCACAATCACCGTTGGTGGTGTTGCGCACGATATCGTCGTGAGCAGCAGCGGCACTTGGACCACAACATATACATCATCCGAATTGCCTGGTGGTGAGTACAGTGACGGTGTGAGCATCACGATCACAGATGGCGTCACCAGTGCCACTGCGACAGATGCGGTTGTCGTGGATTCGATCACAACAGTCAGCATCAACGCAAACACTGTCGAAGGCGACGGCACAGTGAGCCACGCTGAAGAAGCTGACGGCATCACGATCACTGGGACAACACAAGCGGGTTCCACCGTTGTTGTCACCGTTGATGGCCACACCTACAATGCTGTTGTTACTGGCGAAAATTGGTCACTTGATCTCGCTGCAGGGACAATTGCGCAGGGCGAGTACGACCTGAAAGTCAAAGCCACCGCGACAGACAGCTATGGCAACACCGCTTCGTCATCCGAAATGGTTCATATCGACACAATCACAAGCCTGACATTGGATACCTCCGCTGCAGGTGGTGACGGTACGGTAAACCGTGTCGAGCATGCTGACGGTCTGACAGTTGTTGGCGTCGCAGAGGCAAACGCTTCCGTGGTTGTCACAATGAACGGCTACTCACACACCGTGACGGCGAATGGTGCGGGCGAATGGTCCGCAAACTTCACCTCGACTGAAACACCGACAGGTACGCTTGACGTGCCGGTAACGGCTGTTTCAACGGATGCAGTAGGCAACACAGCGACGGCTTCTGGTTCGGTTCACATCGATACAGAACTGAGCACTGCGATTGATACATCCCGCGTCGAAGGCGACGGTGTGGTGAACATTGCAGAGCACGCTGATGGTGTGACCCTCACAGGTACTGCAGATGCAGGCGCGCAGGTCACTGTAAAGTTTGGAACAGGCACACGCGTTGTGACTGCAACTCCAAGCGGCACATGGTCCGCAAACTGGACAACTGCCGAAGTGCCGACAGGTCAAGTAACCGCGCCAGTAACGGTGCGTGCAACCGATACAGCAGGCAACGTGGCGACAGCAAACGCAACCGTGAAGATCGACACGGTGATCGACGTTACCGTAAAAGCAGGTGCGACCACCACAGGTGGCGGCGCGTATAACGCTGACGGCGTTGTTAACGCAGTTGAGCATGACAACGGCGTGCGCCTCACAGGCACATCCGAGGGTGCAGACACAGTGCGCGTCAACTTCGGTGGCGTGACCAAGACTGCAACTGTTGCGTCTAACGGCACATGGTATGTCGATTATACCCATGCTCAGGTTGCGACTGGCGAGACCGATGTTTCCGTAAAAGTGACTGCGACGGACGCGGCGGGCAACTCCGATACGGCCTCGACAACAATTGAGATCGATACATTGGTGAACCGTTTGGCCAACGCGGCTGGTAAGGTTGAAGGCGACGACATCGTCAACAATGCAGAAGCATCTGACGGCATCACACTGAACGGTGTTGTTGAAGAGGGCTCCACTGTGAAAGTCACCTTTGAGGGTACAACACGCAACGCGACTGTTGATGCGGATGGCAACTGGACTGTGAACTTCACGGCGAGTGAAATCCCTCAGGGCGAGTACACAACAATCGTGCAAATCAATGCGATCGACGTTGCGGGTAACACTGCCAGCATCACCGATACATTCGCAGTAGATACACTCGCACCAACGGCGCCTGATATCGAAAACGTCATCACTGGCGATACCAACACGGAGGGCTTCGCAATGTTGACCACTCCGGCTGGCGTCTCCATCTCGGTGTCTGAATTCGTGAACGGCTCTGACGATGCAGCAACGCCAGTGGATATCGAAACAGTTTCGATCCGTAGCGGCACGCAGCTTCAGCACTACTTCACCAATACAGCCACGGCACCTGATGGCAGCCACTTGATCGTCACAACAGGCGACGCTGCAGGCAACACCAACTCTACGTTGCTTGTCCTCGACCAAGATAGCACATCGGTTGTTGATATGGGTGCGGGCGCTTTGGGCAGCTACAACATCGGCGCAATCGATCTGGAGTTCGCAGAAGACAGCTCGTTGACACTCTCCGTGACTGACCTTGAGAACCTGTCCGCCAATGATAACAAGCTTATCGTTCACGGTGGCACAGACGATCACGTCACTTTGCAGGGGACAGCAACCGCAACCGGCACGACCTCGATCAACGGTCAGAACTACGACGTCTATTCCGTTGGTTCGAACGGCGGCGAACTTATCATCAGCCACGACATCGACTTCAATCAGTCGGTCATCTGATCATAAAACGAAACACGGGCCAGCGCACTGCTGGCCCGTGACCCCTTGGCAAAATAAAAATAACAGCGGGGCATGGCGCAGTGTGTGGACGGGACGGTTTAAGAGTATCTTCGGTAGTATGTGCATTCGCGCTTCTTTCTGCCTGCATGGGCGGCGGAGCGTCAAAGAATGGCCAAGCTGCGATGCTCGGCGACAGCGCTTCGGCGCTTGACGCGGAAATGGCCACTGGTCGTCAATCTGAAATTATCCAAAATTTGTTGAACCGGCGCTCCGTGCTTGGTTCTGGTGCGTTTGCGCAGGTGGCTGATGCCGTGCTGGCGGCAAACGCGCGCGCGGCCGAGGCCGATCTGCGTGCCGCCAAACTGCGGGCAGAGGCCCGCGCAAACAACTGGCTACCGTCTTTAGGCCCAAATGTCTCGCTGACGTCACTTGGCGCCGTTGTGTCAACATTGGTTGTCGAGCAGGTTCTCTTTGACAATGGCCGCAAGAAAGCCGAGCGCGATTACGCCGCCGCCGACGTCGAAGTCGCTGCTGTGACCCTCGCACAAGATACCAACAAGCGCGTCTTGTCGGGCCTCGAACTTTACATCTCTGCCCAAGAAGCCTCTGCACGTGCAAACGTGAACGCGGCTGCGATGGCGCAAATGCAGCGCTACGCCTACGTCATGTCCGAGCGCGTGAAGGGCGGCGTATCCAGTCGCGTCGAATTGCAGATCGTCGAGCAGAAGCTGAACCAAATGCAGGCCGATATGGCCTCTGACCAAGAGACAGCCGCTGGCGCTCTCTCCGAGCTTTCCGCGATGACGGCCACGCCGATCACAGGCGTCTCTGGGATCTCCACTTTGAACGACGGCAACGTCGACCGTACGCCATTGACCGTGATGAAGGCGAAAGCCGAAAGCACGCGTATGATCGCCGAAGCCACAGCCGCCCGCGCAGGTTTCCTCCCCAGCCTGACCGCGGGTGGCGCTTTGGGTGATGGTAGCACTGGCATTGGTCTGTCGCTTGGCTCTGACAACGGTTTGAGCCTTGGCACAGGGGCCGCACTTGGCGCTATCGAAGAGCAAAAAGCCGCCGCCGCCGCACGCGTCGGCCAAGTCCAGGAAGACGCCAACCGCTCCTTGCGCGCACTTGAGGGCGAACTCGCCTCCTTGCATCGCCAAGAAGGCCAAACCCAATCCTTGGCAGCCCAAGCGGCAGCCAACTTTGAAATCTACTCCGAACAGCAAAAAGCAGGACAACGCGCCGTGCCAGACGTTGTCGGCATTTTTGAAACCAAGGTTCGCACTGAGCGCGAAGCCGTTGGAATAAAATACGAAATTTCCCGCGTGATGCTGAAAATCGCTGCGCTCAACGGCACATTGGTGAATGGTGAGCAAATATGACCGGTCCAGTTCTTGCATTTAACGTAGACGCGACAAAAGGCGGTAAACTGACCCGCATAGAGCCTGTCAAAATCGCGGCCACTGATGTCGCCAACACTGGCCCGAAGCTCGCGATCACCTCTTCCACTGGGACCACGCCCGCCCAAGTTGCCGATACCGTTCATGCACCAAAACCACGGTTCTCGGAAAAGGCCATTGCACGCGCCGAAGTGGCCTCGCTTTACGCTGGCCGTTTGGGTGTCGAGCTGTCCAAGATGGACCTGTTGGAACGTCTGACCGCCGATAACGGTGCCGATCTTTCATCTGAATCCATCGCCTCCGCCTTGTCGCGCGTGGGCCTTGTTACCAAGGTCAAAAAACTGCGCAAATTTACCAAGGATGCATGGCCCGCTTTGACGGAAATGACCTCTGGTCAGGTCATCCTTGTCCTCGCGCAAGAAGACGACATGCTGATCGTTTATGACAACACCCAAGCCGACAATCGCGCCGAAGTGCCTATCTCGGAATTCATGCCGGTTTTCGCGGGTCAGGTGATCCGCTCGGATGTTTCGGTCGCGGAACTCACCCGCCGCCACGCCGACAAGGGCAAGTCAGAGCACTGGTTCTGGGGCAAAATCAAAAGCTACCGCCGGATCATCTTTGAAGTCGCACTGGGCTCTTTCGTGGCCAACCTTTTGGCCGTCGCCGTGGCGCTATTTTCCTTGCAGGTTTACGACCGCGTGATCCCGCACCAGTCGATTGCAACGCTTTGGGTTCTGGCACTTGGCGCCGGTCTCGCAATGTTGCTCGAGGCATTCTTGCGTATCGCACGCGCCCGTCTGATGGACGGGGCAGGGCGCCGTATTGAGCTGCAAATTCAAGAGCTTCTGATGGATAAACTCCTCGGGATGCAATCGGGCCTCAAAGGGCAGACACCGTCGGGCACCTTTGCCGCCGTGCGTGAATTCTCTGCGATCCGCGAATTCTTTACCGCCTCCACAATCGGGACTTTGACCGATTTGCCATTCATCGTGCTGTTCCTCGCGCTTGTGGCCTCCATCGGTGGCAACGTCGTTTGGGTGCTGTTTCTAGGTGGTGTCCTCATGGTGCTGCCGTCCTTCTTTATGCAAAAGCGTATGATGGAATTGACCATGGCCACTCAAGGCGCTTCGACCAAATCCAGCCGCTTGCTGCATGAGGCGATCTATGACGCCGACACAATCAAAGCGCAGCGCGGCGAAGACCGCTTCCGTCGCATCTGGTCAGAATTGACTGCCCTGTCCTCGCTCGCCACATCCGAGCAGCGCAAACTGGCCACGACCCTGACATACTGGTCCCAAGGCGTGCAGCAGGCGACCTACGTTTCTGCCGTTGTTGTTGGGACATTCATGGTGTTCCGTGGTGATTTTACCGTCGGTACCATCATCGCCGTTGGCATCCTGACCAGCCGCACACTTGGTCCGTTAACACAACTCGCAGGCACACTTGCGCGCTGGTCCAATGTAAAAGCCGCACTTGAAGGTCTCGATAAGGTCGCTGATGCACCCCAAGACATGGAAGAGGGCCGTAGCTACCTGCGCCGCGAAAACCTCAAGGGCGAGTTCGAACTGCGCGAATTGTCCTACACATACGACGAAGGTAGCAGCGCAACCATCGACATTCCCGCGCTTAAAATCTTAGCGGGTCAGCATATCGCCGTGCTTGGGGCCAATGGCTCTGGTAAATCGACGCTGCTCAAGATCCTCTCTGGCTTGCACCGTCCAACATCAGGCAGCATCCTGATTGACGGCGTGGACATGGGCCAAGTCATGGCACGCGACCTGCGCCGTGGCATTGGCTACTTGAGCCAAGAAGTGCGCTTGTTTGCAGGCACATTGCGCGAAAACCTGAACCTGACCTTGCTGGAACGCGACGACGACCGCCTGATGGGATCGCTTGATTTTGCGGGCCTCGGTGAATTCGTGCGCAACCACCCCAAAGGTCTCGACCTTGAAATCCGCGACGGCGGCGAAGGCCTCTCGATTGGCCAACGCCAGTCCATCGGCTGGGCGCGCCTGTGGCTGCAAGACCCAAAGGTCTGCTTGCTCGACGAACCAACCTCCTCGCTCGACCAAACGCTTGAGACCGCCCTCGTGGCGCGTCTAGAGACATGGCTCAAGGGCCGCACCGCAGTTATCGCCACGCACCGTGTGCCGATCCTGCAACTGACTGACCGGACCATGATCTTACAAAATGGCCGGATGATCGTAGATGGGCCACGCGACGATGTGCTGGCCCATATGCGCAATAATAAAGAAAAGGCAGCAGGCTAATGGCAACAATTGACGCAGAATTCTCGGGGCGCATGCGCGGGTCGTCTATGACAATCTGGCTCGTCGGGGCGACAGTCGTCTTGTTCCTGGTCTGGGCTAAATTTGCGTGGATCGACGAAATTGTGCGCGCCAACGGGGAGGTCGTCAGCGCGTCGCGTCCACAGATCATTCAAAACCTTGAAGGCGGTATTCTGGCCGAGCTTCTTGTGTCCGAGGGTGACATCGTGCAAACGGGCGATGTGATCGCGCGACTGCGCGGCACTGGATTCCAGACATCGGTGGCCGATCTCGAAGACCAAGTTCTCGCGGCCGAAATCCGCCGCTTGCGTCTTGAAGCCGAGCTGAATGGTGCCTTCGAATTCGAAGTGCCTGCCGAAATTGCAGCGCGCAGCCCTGATATTGTGGCCTCCGAGATGGCTTTGCTAAGCGCCCGCCAGTCCGATTACACCAGCAAAGTCGAAGGTGCCCGCCGCCTGAAGGCCGAAACAGCCCGTGAGCTGACCGTGATGGAAGACATGCTCGCACGTGAAATCGTGGCCTTGGTCGAAACCACCAAAGCCCGCAAAGCGGATGCCGATGCCGAGACCCGTCTTAATGAGATCATCACAGGAGCGGAGCTTGCACGCGCTGACGAGTATTCCCAAACCTTGCAGGAATTGGCGCAATTGGGCCAGAACCTGCGGATGGCCAACGACCAGCTTGAGCGCACCGTGATCAAATCCCCAATGCGCGGGATCGTGAACAGCCTTGGCATCACCACCATCGGCGGCGTTGTGCGCCCCGGTGAGGAAATCGCGCAAATCACGCCGCTGGGTGACGAGTTGTTTGTTGAGGCCCAAGTGAAAGCAGCCGACATCGCCAACGTCATCCCCGGTCAGGACGCAACGATCAAGTTTAGCGCCTACGACTATACGATCTACGGGAGCCTGACAGGCAAAGTGCAGTTTATTTCTGCAGATACCTTCAAAGACGAACGCCGCCCTGACGTGGCACCGCACTACAAGGTGACGGTCGCCGTGGACTTGGAGAACCTCGACGAGCGCCAAAGCCAGATTGCCATTCGCCCCGGTTTGCAAACCTCTGTTGAACTTTACACAGGCGAAAAGACCGTGCTGCAATATCTGACCAAGCCACTTTACCGCTCGCGTGAGGCGCTGCACGAATGCTAGGAGACGGGTTAAAACGCATCCTACAAAAGGCCCGTTGGCAACAGCGGGCCTATTTCGTTGCAGCGGTCAGTGCACAGCCGATAAAGTCCGCAATATTGCCTTGGATCCGCTGTCCGTCTTTCTGATAGGGCGCGCGAAAGTCTGGGCGGACATCTTCTTGATGCATGTGAAACGTCTGCGACACCCTCTCCGCGTCACCCGTCAAGGCCCAACAAGCCGCTGGCGTCTCGGCAGCACGGGGGCCAGCCGTAAGCGTGGTTAAAAGAGCAGACGCCCTTTCAAAAGCAGTCTCCTCAAGAGCCGGAGCATCGCGAAACGCCAATCCATCGGTAGGCCAAAACGGGTGCCGCGACGTCTTTGTTGATTTCGCACCCGTGCTTGCGCACCATTCGCGCAACCAAGGAGAGCCCCAATGATCCCAACGATACGCGTCCTGATGGCAATGGGCAGCTTGCAGCGGCTCTTGCCGTTTTGGCTGTTTGGCATGGCCACCCTGATCACATGGTTCTCGCCCGTCCTGATCCTTGCTGTGCTCTACGGCGCCGTCGTGCAGTTCATCGTTGAATACGTCATGCACCGCTTCCTCTACCACCGCGATCCGCCAACTGATCAATCAGTGTTCAACGCGCTTTACCGCAGCCACATCGGCCACCACGAATTCCCCAATAAGCCAGAGTTCTTTACTGGCGGCGACAATTGGTATGCGGTGAAATTCGGTCTCATATCCGTCGCCGCGCATTTCGTCGTGCTCTTGCCATTCGTAGGGGCCACTTGGGCGCTCTTGCTGCCTGTCGTGGCGATCTTCGTGGGCTCAATCAGTGCTTTTACCTTCTACGAATACTGCCACACGCTCGCTCATCTGCGCGTGCCAAAGGGCTGGTTTGGCGAAAAGGTCACTCGCGATCACATGGCCCATCACTTCCAAGACCACCACGCGACGTTTCACGTCAGCTTCGGCATGGGCTGGATCGACAAACTGTTCGGCACTCCCCACGACCGCGAGACCGCGCGCGCGCGATTTGACCGCAAAACGATCCTGTCGCTGGGCATGGACCCAGAAGACTTGCGCCTTGTCACAGCACGCAAGGCCTATGGCGTCTCACTCGATACTAAGTCACAGCCGCCCGCTGTTTGAACTGCGGCTGATCCCATGTGCGATCGCGCATAATCTCGGCCAGAATATCAACCGCACGACCGACATCGCCTTCGTCAATAAACAGCGGCGTGAAGCCAAAGCGCATGATATCAGGCGCACGGAAATCCCCGATCACGCCAGCCGCAATCAATGCCTGCATAATCGCGTAACCCTCGGGGTGATGGAACGAAACTTGTGAACCGCGCATATTCGCGTCACGCGGGCTGGCCAGCCGCAGCTCAGGGCAAGCGGACTCAACCCCCGCAATAAACGCCTCCGACAAGGCGATACTACGCGCACGCAGCGCATCCATGTCGACGCTGTCCCATATGTCCATCGCCGCATCGAGCGCCGCCATCTGCAACACAGGCGGCGTGCCAACGCGCATCCGCTCGATCCCAGTGCCCGCACGGTAATCAAGGTCGAAGGCAAACGGGGCGGCATGGCCGAGCCATCCAGACAGGGCAGGGCGCGTCGTCGCGACATGGCGCGGCGCCACATAGATAAACGCAGGCGCTCCCGGTCCACCGTTCAAATACTTATAGGTGCAGCCTACTGCAAAATCGGCGTTGCATCCCGCAAGGTCAACAGGCAAAGCCCCCGCCGAATGCGCCAGATCCCAGACCGTCACGATCCCCAGATCATGCGCGGCCTTTGTCAGCGCCGCCATATCGTGCATCCGCCCTGTGCGGTAATCGACTTGGGTCAGCATCAGCACGGCGATGCCTTTGGACAGCGACGCCATCACATCCTCAGGTGCCACAGTGCGCAGCTCCAACCCGCGCCCCAGCGAACCAACCAGCCCCGCAGCCATATAGAGGTCTGACGGAAAATTGCCCGTGTCTGACAAGATCACCTTGCGGTCAGGGTTCAAATCAATCGCAGAAGCTAGCGCCTGATAGACCTTGATCGACAGGGTGTCGCCAAGGGTCACATGCCCCGCCTCGGCACCAATTAACCGCCCGATGCGGTCGCCAAGCGCTGTCGGTTGCGCCATCCATCCCGCTTTGTTCCAGCCTGTGATCAGCATCTCGCCCCATTCGTCCGTCACGGTCTTGGCGACACGTGCGGCGGTGGCCTTTGGCAGCGGCCCCAGCGAATTGCCGTCCAGATAAATCATGCCCTCAGGCAGGTGAAAAAGGGCCTTGGTTGCTGCGAAATCCATCAGAGTGCCATCCATACTGCGATCAATGCCGCGATTGCGGGAAGTGATTGGGCAAAGAGCGCCGCACGGAGACCGCAGTAAAGCGCATATAGCCCCGCCACGATCACGCAGCACAACAGGAACACGACCATCGACGCGTTCCCGGTAACCAACCCGATCAGCAAGCCCGCTCCCAAGAACCCGTTATACAGCCCTTGGTTCGCGGCCATCACCACCGTTTGACTTGCCAGCTCTTCGGTCATTCCAAAGGCTTTGCGGGTGCGCGGTGCCTCCCATTTGAACATCTCCAAATAGAGAAAGTAAAAGTGGATCGCCGCCACCAGAATTGTCAAAATCGTTCCCAGCATCATCCTTGCCCTCCAGCAATTTCAATTGTTTGTCCGTTTACCGACCGCGCGGCGTCCGAGCATAGCCACATCGCCGAGGCTGTAATCTCATCCACCTGCAAAAGCCGCCCATGTCGGTTCCCTTTTGCCATGATCTCTAACGCGCCGTCCTCATCGGTCTCGAACCTGCGCATCAAGCCGGTAAGCTGGCCGCGCACAATATCAGTATCCACATATCCGGGGCAAATCGCGTTGAACGTGATGGGCGTGCGCATGTATTCTTCGGACAATCCGCGCACCAGCCCAATCACCGCATGTTTGCTCGCCGAATAGGACACACCCCCTTTCAGCCCACGCAGACCCGCAGTCGAGCTGATCACAATCATGCGGGCAGGGGCACCAGCGGGCAGCGTCGCCAGCGCCGCTTGCAGCGTCAAGAATACGCCGTCCAAATTCGTGGCCATCGTGCGCCGCCAATCAGCAAGTGACACTTTCGCAAACGGTCCACCTTCAGCAATCCCCGCATTTGCCACACAAATCTGGACAGGACCGCGCAAGCGTGCCGCCTCCGCAATCCCCTCGCGCACGGAGAACTCCTCCGATACATCCATCGGCAGCGCATGCAGGTTCGGGTGGCTGGCGGCCACGGCCTGCAAAACAGCCTCCCGCCGCCCCGTGATCGTGACCTGCGCGCCAGCCTCCGCCAGCCCGCGCGCGATCCCTTCGCCGATGCCAGAGCCGCCGCCCGTCACCAGCGCATGTGTGCCATCATGTTCCATTGTGGTCCCCTTTTTGGCATCGTAACTTCACGACAAACCATGACAAGCAGATAAGGCACCCCCCATGAAATGGATCGACATTCCTCCCGTTTGGCTCTTGGCGGCCCTCATCGCGACGTGGTTCATAGGGGAAGCACAGCCATTTAACCTCTCGCTCGATTTCCCGCTCACGCAGTTATTGGGCGGATTGCTCGTGGGGGCAGGTGTTATCCTCATGGCGCTCGCTGCGATGGAAATGCGCAAAGGGCGCACGACCATCATTCCGCATAGCGAGGCCGCCAGCCTCGTGACGTCGGGCATTTTCAAGCGCACACGCAACCCTATCTACCTTGGTGACGCTGCCATCCTTGCGGGGCTGGCCCTGCGCTGGGATGCGGTTCTGGCGCTCGTTTTGGTCCCTGTTTTTGTCTGGATTATCGAACGCCGCTTTATCATTCCCGAAGAAAATATGTTGCGTCGAAAATTCCGCGCGGATTTTGCCCGTTACACGCAAAAAACGCGCCGCTGGCTTTGAACTTTTGCGTTAGCGCAAGCAGCCTTATTTCACCTCCCTACCTGCTTGTGAAATATTGTTGCGCGGGTTAGGTCTTGTGCACTGCAAAATCGCGCAAGGGGACAATCGATGAAAATCGGGACACCAAAAGAAACTTTCCAAGGCGAGAACCGCGTGGCAATGACGCCCGCATCCGCCAAGGATCTGCAAAAACTCGGATACGACTGCGTTATCGAATCCGAAGCAGGACTAGCCGCTGGCTTCAACGATCAAACGTATAAAGACGCAGGTGTGGAGGTCGTGAAAACCGGCGCCGCCCTGTATAAGGCGGCTGATATTATCGCCAAGGTGCGCCCGCCATCGGACGTCGAGACCAAGCGGCTGCGCGAAGGCCAGACGCTGATCTCCTTTTTCTATCCAGCCCAGAATGCGGCCTTGATGGAGCTTGCCAACAAGCAGGGCGCCACAGTGATCGCGATGGACATGGTGCCGCGCATCTCACGCGCGCAGAAAATGGACGCGCTGTCGTCGATGGCCAATATCGCAGGCTACCGCGCCGTGATCGAGGCCTCCAATAACTTTGGCCGCTTCTTCACAGGCCAGATCACAGCTGCGGGCAAGGTGCCTCCGGCCAAGGTTCTGGTTGTCGGCGCTGGCGTTGCTGGCCTTGCCGCAATTGGCACCGCGACCTCGCTGGGCGCGATCACCTACGCATTCGATGTGCGCCCCGAAGTGGCCGAGCAGGTTGAATCGATGGGCGCTGAATTCGTCTTTCTTGATTTCAAAGAAGAGCAAGCAGACGGTGCTGCAACAGGCGGCTACGCTTCCGTTTCCTCGCCAGAATTTGCTGCAGCGCAGCTCGCGAAATTCCGCGAAATCGCACCTGACATGGACATCGTGATCACGACAGCGCTGATTCCCGGTCGCGACGCGCCAGAGTTGTGGACCAAAGACATGGTCGACAGCATGAAACCCGGATCGGTGATCATCGACCTCGCGGCAGAGCGCGGTGGCAACTGCAAGCTGACCGTCATGGACGAAAAGATCGTGACTGATAACGGCGTCACCATCATCGGCTACACCGACTTCCCGTCTCGTATGGCCGCACAGTCCTCGACGCTTTATGCGACCAACATCCGTCACATGATGACTGACCTCACGCCAAAGAAAGACGGCGTGCCAGTGCACAACATGGAGGACGATGTGATCCGCGGGGCGACCGCGACCCACCACGGCGCAATCACCTTCCCGCCACCAAAACCAAAGATCGCAGCCATTGCCGCAGCCCCGAAAAAGGCAGCTCCAAAGGAGCTGACGCGCGAAGAAAAGCGCGACGCCGAAACAGCAGCGTTCAAAAAACAAACCCGCAACCAAGTAGGTCTCCTCGCCATCGGCGGCGCACTCCTCTTGGCCATCGGCCTTGTCGCACCCGCGAGCTTCATGCAGCACTTCATCGTGTTCGTGCTTTCGGTCTTTATCGGCTTCCAAGTGATCTGGGGCGTTGCGCATTCACTGCACACACCGCTCATGGCCGTGACCAACGCGATCTCTTCGATCATCATTCTGGGGGCCTTGGTGCAGATCGGTTCGGGGTCTTTCCTCGTGATCATTCTGGCCGCGCTCGCAGTCTTTATGACCGGTATCAACATCTTCGGGGGTTTCCTCGTGACACGGCGCATGCTCGCCATGTTCCAGAAATCTTAAGGGGTTAGACTTATGGAATTCGGATTTACAACAGCGGCGTACGTCGTCGCAGCCGTCCTCTTCATCCTCTCTTTGGGGGGCCTCTCGGGACAAGAAAGCGCAAAACGCGCCGTTTGGTATGGCATTGCGGGCATGGCGCTCGCGGTCGCCGCAACCCTCGTCGGGCCCGGTGCCGGTTACTGGCTCCTGTCGCTTCTGATGATCATCGGCGGTGGCCTCATCGGTCACCAATTGGCGACCAGAGTGCAGATGACCCAAATGCCCGAACTCGTCGCGGCAATGCACAGCCTCGTCGGCTTGGCCGCGGTCTTCGTGGGCTATATCGCGCATCTCGAACTCTCCCGCGTCTTTGGCATGGGCATGGGACAACGCCAATCACTCGAAGGCTTCGCTGCCATGCTCGCCCATAAATCGGGCGTCGAAATCGCAATCCTGCGGGTCGAGCTATTCCTCGGCGTCTTCATCGGGGCCGTGACCTTTACAGGCTCGATCATCGCTTACGGCAAACTCGCGGGCCGCGTAAACTCGGTTGCGCAAAAGCTGCCCGGCGGTCACCTCCTGAACGCCTCGGCCGCCGTAATCTCGGTCCTTTGCCTGATCTGGTACTTCAACACAGGCGGGCTTTTGCCGCTCTTCATCATGACACTGGCGGCTCTCTTCATCGGCTACCACCTGATCATGGGGATCGGCGGGGCGGACATGCCTGTGGTCGTGTCGATGCTCAACTCCTACTCGGGTTGGGCGGCAGCCGCGATCGGTTTCTCGCTCGGCAATGACCTTCTGATCGTGGTCGGCGCACTCGTCGGCTCCTCAGGCGCGATCCTGTCTTACATCATGTGTAAGGCGATGAACCGCTCCTTTGTGTCCGTCATCTTGGGCGGTTTTGGTGGCCCAGCGGGTGAACAGATGGCCGTTGAAGGCGAGCAAATCGCCATCGACAGTGACGGCGTGGCAACAGCCCTCAACGAGGCCGACAGCGTCATCATCATCCCTGGCTACGGGATGGCCGTAGCGCAGGCGCAAGCTTCCGTCGCCGAACTCGTGCGCAAACTGCGTGCGCAGGGCAAAGAGGTCCGCTTCGCCATTCACCCCGTCGCAGGCCGTTTGCCTGGCCACATGAACGTGCTGCTCGCCGAGGCTAAAGTGCCATACGACATCGTCATGGAAATGGACGAAATCAACGAGGACTTCCCCAAAACGGACGTCGCCATCGTGATCGGCTCCAACGACATCGTGAACCCTGCGGCGCAAGACGATCCGAACTCGCCTATCGCGGGGATGCCCGTTCTTGAGTGTTGGAAAGCCAAGCAAGTCTTCGTCTCCAAGCGCGGCCAAGGAACAGGTTACTCCGGCATCGAAAACCCGCTGTTCTACAAAGAGAACACGCGGATGTTCTACGGGGATGCGAAAAAATCCCTCGACGAGCTTTTGCCGAAAATCAACTAAACGACAAAAGGGCCGCACATCTGATGCGGCCCTTTTTCTTAGGCGGTGTTCACGGGCAATTAACCCGGCTGTGCAAATCTGGCGATGTTTCGCATGGAGTTGCCCTTGTTCGCATTTACACGCCTGATCCTGTTGCTGACGTGTCTCACGGGCTGCCTCGGCCCTGCAAAGACGGCCGCGCTCACGCAATATCAAACCAAATCACTCTCGGCGCGCGACACGATCGAACCGCTTGAGGATATGAACGTCACCAAACCCGCCAACATGCCTACAACTGGTTCGGCCACTTTTCACGGGGCAGGGCGCCTTGTGATCGACCCCGACGCGAACCACACAAGTGATGATATACGTCTGGTGGGCGATAGCACCCTCACGGCGGATTTCGGCAAAGGGCGCGTCACTGGCAGCCTGACCAATCTGTCAGGCGTCACTGATGTCTCAACTGTAGACGCGACCCCGCTGCAAGCGCATGGCGAAATCTCCCTCGGCGACGGTCTATCTGGCATTGGCAATGACCGAGACGGCCAAATCACCGATCGGGCCAATGAATGGTATGCCGACTATGGCGGCCAACTTACTTTTCAAGGTGAAACCATTCTTCTCGGCGGGATAATTGTGGGGGATTTCAGGGGCAATCGGACCGATCCAATCGACGGGCAAACCGCCGTAAAAGGTATGGTCGGTTATGACCGAGACGGTACAGCCACCCTCAACGGGCAGCCCGTTTCAGTCACGCTCGTGGTCTCTGGAGAATAAGAGCGCGCGCAAAACCTAAGCGTCGCGCCACGCACCAAGAGCAAGCCCGTCTAACGACCATTCGCCAATCGACCAGCGCACCAAGCGAAGCGTCGGAAACCCGATATGCGCCGTCATACGGCGAACCTGCCTGTTGCGGCCTTCGCGGATCGTGACGCTGATCCACGCATCAGGAACCGATTTACGAAACCGCACGGGCGGGTCGCGCTCCCATAGGGCAGGCGGCGCGATACGGGCAACCTCGGCAGGGCGGGTTGGGCCGTCATTCAAGGTCACGCCGTCGCGCAAGGCGCGCAAATCCGCATCTGTGGGATCACCTTCGACCTGCACCAAATAAGTCTTCGCCATCTTGTGGGCGGGATCGGCAATCTGCGCCTGAAGCTTCCCATCATCCGTCAGGATCAAAAGCCCCTCACTGTCGCGGTCCAACCGTCCCGCGGGATAAACGCGCGGCACATCGACATAGGCCGACAGGGTCGGGCGCGCAGTCGGGCTTTTCACATCCGTGAATTGGGACAAAACGCCAAAGGGTTTATTGAGCAAAATGAGACGGGTCATACCCTTTGTTAATCCCTCAACGCGCCCAAGAAAACCGCAAATGCGGTGCACGTCCGGTGCATGCTTGGTGCACAGGGTGTGACTGCGGCTAACCGTGCGGAAAAAATAGTAAACTTCATGCAATTTGCCCTTGCGCGAATCTACCAATAGCCTAAATGCGCATGCATAGAAGCCAACGCACGCGCCTCTGGCCAGTGACAGTCATCACATGTGTTTACGTAGCGACGGTAACTTCTCCCTTGGAACTGAGCGGTCTCGTGTTAGGGTAGTCACCCACACAATGGCCGGGTCTACTGGAGATGACAGATGACTGTAGAAACTGCGAGCGCTGAGGCGCAACCTTTGAACGTCCATGCACGCCTCGACGCATATTGCGCGGCGCATACCTTTGATAAGCCCACCCTTGTGCTCGACGTTGATCTGGTCGAGCAGCAATACCACGCGCTGAAAGCAGGCCTTGGCCACGCCGACATCCACTACGCCGTGAAGGCGAACCCTGCCGAGGAAATCATCGCGCGTTTGGTGAAGCTTGGCTCGCATTTTGATGCCGCCTCCAAGGCCGAGATCGAGCTCTGCTTGCGCCACGGTGCAAACCCTTATGACGTTTCTTTTGGCAACACTGTCAAACGCCCGTCGGATATCGCTTGGGCCCATGAGCAGGGGATCACACTCTTCTCCGCGGACGCAGAGCAAGAACTTGAAAAGATTGCGATTTCCGCACCGGGCGCACAGGTTTACATCCGCCTGATCGTGGAAGTATCCCAAGCCGATTGGCCACTCTCGCGCAAATTTGGTTGCGATTCTGCGACCGCTATTCGCCTGTTGTCCTACGCTAAATCGCTTGGCCTTGACCCTATCGGCTTCTCGTTCCACGTGGGCTCGCAAACCCGCAAGGCGGCTATGTGGGGTCCTTCTTTGGACGCATTGGCCGAGATCTGGCACGCCGCGAAAAAAGCAGGCCACAACCTGACGTTGCTCAACATCGGCGGCGGTTTCCCTGCGTTCTATGGCGAGACTATCGAGGCCCCAACCGACTACGCCTCTGCGGTGATGGAGCAGATCATCAGCCGCTTTGGCAAAGTGCCACGCATTATGGCAGAACCAGGCCGTGGCTTGGTCGCTGAGGCAGGCGTGATTGTCTCCGAAGTGCTGCTCGTTTCCCGCAAATCCGACCGCGATATGCACCGCTGGGTTTACCTCGATATCGGCCGCTTCTCTGGCTTGGCCGAGACCGAAGGCGAGGCGATCCGTTACCAGTTCGAGACACCGCGCGACGGCGATCCCGTTGGCCCATGCATCATGGCCGGCCCATCGTGCGATAGTGCAGACGTTCTTTATGAAAAGCGTCCTATGCTGTTGCCAATTAGCCTGCGCGCAGGCGACCGCGTCCTGATCCGCAACACGGGCGCATACACTTCGACCTACTCAAGCGTTTGTTTTAACGGCTTTCCTCCGCTCGCCGTGGTCGTCATCTAAGTATCGAGCGGCACACTGTATACCATTGTGTGCCGCTAACCTTTTCAAAAATAACGGTTTTTTTCTTTACAGCCGTCGCGTTGTGGGTAGTCTTGCGTCATTAGGACATTGTTAAGGCTTACCCATGCCACCTCTCGCCGATCACCCGCTGCGCTACGCACTCTCCAACGAGCTTCACGCGCGTCCATTCCCCAAACTTGCGGCCCCGTCACAGGCGGCCTACCTCGCTTTAAAGCCCGCAACCAACGCTGCGGGACGCGACCGTAATGCCGACCGTGCACACCTGATTGCACTGCTTGACCGCTATGGCGCGTCCCATCCGCAACCGGACGCGACGCATTATTCGGGCCAGATCGGCAAGCATCTGTTGAAATGGGAAAGTCACACGGAATTCGTGACTTACACGCTTTTTGCGGAGGGCTTGGCAAGCCAGCCGTTCGATGGCTCCACGTTCAAAATGTTCCCCGAAGATTGGCTCGACGCGAGCCCATCGACCCGTGTCACCAGCGCCCTCATCCGTATCGAGCGTCACGACGGCGACGAAGGGATCACCGACAAAGCCAACGATTGGTTCGTGCCAGAAAGCCTCGCGATTTCGCGGGTCCTAGAGGACGAGCTTATCATCGCCAGCGATTTTCGCATCGATACAAGCGGCCACATGCGCATGGCCGTTTTCGTCCGCAGCCAGACCGGCGAGCGGCGTATTGGACGCGTTGTGCAGCGACTTTGCGAGATCGAGACCTATAAATCGATGGCGATGCTTGGCCTCGCCGCCGCCCGCAAACTCTCGCCGATTATGTCGACGATTGACGGGCAGCTCTCGACGCTGGTGGCTGATTTGAACAGCGAAGAGGTGCAGGCCGATCACACGCTCAAGCAGCTTCTGACGATTTCTGCCGAACTCGAAAATATAGTCGCGCAAACCGCTTATCGTTTCGGCGCGACGGGTGCCTACGAGATGATTGTGAACCAGCGGATCAGCGTGCTGCGCGAGGATCGATTCCATGGGCGCCAGACTCTTGGCGAGTTTATGATGCGCCGTTTTGATCCCGCAATGCGGACGGTGGAATCGACGCAGACCCGTTTGAAAAGCCTCTCAGATCGCGCGCTGCGGGCAGGGGATTTGCTGCGCACGCGGGTCGATGTGGAACGCTCCGCGCAGAACCAATCCTTGCTCACAAGCATGGACCAACGCGCCGACCAGCAGCTGCGTCTACAGCAAACGGTTGAGGGGCTATCTGTCGTGGCGATCAGCTATTACGCTGTGAGCCTCGCGCTCTATGTGCTTGGTCCTATTGAGAAAACCTACGGAATATCAAAGACGTATATCGCGGCTGGCGTCACGCCAGTCGTGCTAATCCTCGTTTGGCTGATGATCCGCCGTATCCACAAACGCATACATTAAAGCCCGCGGATACGGGGGTCCAAAGCGTCGCGCAGGCCGTCACCGATGTAGTTCACCGACAGCACCGTCAGAGAAATCGCAAGCCCCGGCCAGATCACCCTTTCGGGGAATGCCGTCATGCGGTCAACGCTATCAAAGAGGATTTTGCCCCAAGTTGGGAAATCCGATGGGAAGCCGAGACCAAGAAAGCTGAGCGCACTCTCAGTGATGATCGCTGTGGCCAGGCCAAGGGTCGCGGAAACCATAATTGGCGAGAGCACATTGGGCAGCAAATGCCGTGTAATCATACGCCGCGCAGGGGTGCCAATCGAGCGGGCCGCAAGCACGAATTCGCGCTCTTTGATCGCCATGACATCGCCGCGCACAATACGCGCTGTGTGCATCCACGACGTGATCCCGATGCCTGTTACGATCAGGATGAAAATCCCCTGCTCAGGGCCAAAGGCAGCACGCAACGGATCGCGGAACAACAGCATCATCACAAGCAGGAGCGGCAGCAAAGGCAGGGCCAACACCAGATCAGTGAAACGCATCAGGATGCCGTCCAACCGCTTGAAATAGCCTGCTAAAACACCAATCGTCGTCCCGATCAGCAGCGCCAAAATCATCGCGGTCCAGCCCACGGCAAGGCTAATCCTGCCGCCCTGCATGATGTTGGCCATGATGTCGCGACCAAGGTTGTCGGTGCCCATGGGCCGTGTCCAGCTGACCTTTGCCTCACCATCAAAGAGCGCCATGTAGATCGGGCGCAAATCTTTGTTGCGGATGTCCAGCTTGCCCGGATCGACGTTCCAAAGCGACGGACCAATCAGGCAAAACAGGGTGATGAAAACCAGGAAACACAGGCCAAAAACCGCGCCCTTATGGGTTTTGAATTGGTCCCAAACATCCCACCATTGGTTGCGTGGTTTGGCGGTCATATCCATGGTTTCATCAGTCATAACGGATCCTCGGATCAAGCACGCCGTAGAGAACATCGGCAATCAGGTTCATCAAGACGATCAGCACCGCAAGCAGGAAGGTGATCGTCATGACCATCGGAATATCGTTGCCTTGCAGCGCGATGATGAGCAGTTGGCCAAGGCCGTTCACCTTGAAAATCTGCTCGGTGATGATTGCCCCGCCAAAGATGGAGGGGATGCCCAGTGCAATCACGGTCACAACGGGGATCATCGAGTTACGCAAGACGTGTTTCATCACCACAACGCTTTCGGTCATGCCTTTGGCACGCGCAGTGCGCACATAGTCCTGCCCAAGGTTATCGAGCATCGAGGCGCGCATATAGCGGCTGACTTGCGCAGTGGTTTGCAGCGCCAGCACCATCACGGGCATGATCATCTGCTTGAGCTGGAACATGAACGTGTCCCATGAGTTGACCACATGGGTGGTGTCATAAATCGAGGGCAACCATTTCAGTTGCACAGAGAAGATCACAATCAGCAGCACCCCGCTAAAGAAGGGCGGCACCGAGAAGCCGATCATCGACACGAAAGTCCCCGTCTGGTCAAAGACCGAATATTGCTTATAGGCCGAGATGATCCCGATGGGCAGCGCGATCAAAACGCCCACGATATAGGACATGCCCACGACCCAAAGCGTCTGTGGCAAGCGCTGAGCGATGGTCTCGAAAACTGGGCTACGTGATTGGAACGAAATGATCCGCTGCGCCCCGTCGGCGAAATTCGTGCCAAAGGCGCTATCAATCCAATACTGCGGCTCGACGATGAAAAACTGCTTAAGCCAGAGCGGAAAACGCACCCACCACGGCTCGCCCAAACCGAGCGCCAGGCGCATCTTTTCCTTGACCTCAGGCGGGATCGTCAGCGGCATTTGGGCCATCGGGTCGCCGGGGGCCAACTCAAGCAGCATGAAGATCACAAAAGCAATGAACAAAAGCGTCGGGATCGACAACAACAACCTGCGGAGGGTGAAGGTGAGCATGTTTTGGGCGCCTTGGTTAAGTACTTTGTTGGGGGAGGAGGGCAGGGGAAACCTGCCCTCCAAGGTGTCAGGGTTATGATGGACCTTGGCCCATCACCCGCTTACTTTTCGCGGTACCAGTCAGCAACGTTCCAAAGCTCGGAGTCCCAAGTGTTCAGGATCACGCCGCCAAGGGTGTTGGCTTTTGCAGAAACACGACCACGGTCAACCAGCGGCACGATGGTCATCGTGTCTTTGGTCAGCATGTCGTTCATCTTACGGGCCAATTCGCCGCGCTTTTCGATGTCAGCGGTCGCACCAAGCTCGTCGATCAGTGCGTCATAGGCTGGATCGCAGAAACGGTTGATGTTCTCACCCTGCCACTGGCTGTCGGGCTTTGGCTCGCCACCACAGCGGTAAGCTGCGAGATAGGCTTGCGGGTCTGTGCCGTCAAAGTTGTTGGCATACATTTCAACGTCGGCGTAGAAACGCTGGAATGTGTCAGGCGAACCTGGATCACCACCAAAGTAGACGGAACCGTCGAGGTTACGCAGTTCTGTTTCAACACCAATCTGGCTCCACATGTCCTTGATCAGGGCTTGGAAATCCTGACGCACAGCGTTTGTGGATGTCTGGAACAGGATCTTCAACTCGACACCGTCTTTATCACGGATGCCATCGCCGTTGCTGTCCACCCAACCGGCCTCATCAAGCAGCGCATTTGCGCCTTCGAGGTCTTGGGTCAAGCAGCCTGTGTTGTCGGTGGAGGCATAGATTTCCGGACCAGGCACGAGGTTACAGGTCGGGCGACCCGCCTGACCGTAGCCGACTTCAACCAGCAATTCGCGGTCAATCGCCATCGACAGCGCGTGACGCACGGCAAAATCAGACAAGAACGGGTGCGGATGCGCAACCGTGGAACGCTCACCCTCTGGCAGGTCTGGTGACGGGTTGGTCAGGTTCATCTCGATGCGCTCGACGAGCGTGCCGAATGCGGAGATTGGTGTGCCAACGCCGCCTGCTGCCATGCCTGCCAGCACATCAGGTGCCAGTTGCATGTTCCACGCGTAGTCAAATTCACCTGTTTCCATAACCGCACGGCCTGCCGCAGTTGCGTCGCCGCCCCCTTTGAAGGTCACGGTTGCAAAGGCTGGCTTGGCCGGATCGCGGTAGTTCGGGTTGGCTGCCATCTGGATCACGTCGTTCGTGCGGAAGTCTGTGACCACAAAGGGGCCTGTGCCAATGGGGCTAAAGTTGGCGTCGGTGCACTCAGGAGCTTTGGCGCCAAGGCAATCGGCAAATTGTGTAGCTTGAATGATCGGGGACTGACCGCCAGCGAATGGACCATATGGGTTTGGCTTTGGGCTGTTGAAAGTGACTTTGACAGTCAGATCATCAATGGCTTCGACCGTTGAGACACCGTCGAATTTGGCGGCTTGGGCGCAGCCACCTTCTGGGTCCATGCAGTATTGTGCCGTGAATACGACATCTGCGGATGTAACCGCTGTGCCATCAGACCACAGCAAGCCAGGCTTCAGCTTCCATGTGATTGTGGTCAGGTCTTCGGAAACGCCGCCGTTGCCGACCGTTGGGATATCTTCGGCAAGGAACGGCACAAGTGCGCCAGTCTCGTTGTAACGGGCCAAAGGCTCGATAACCATCGATGCGGCTTCGATGTCTTTGGTGCCGCCCGACAGATACGGGTTCATAATCGATGGCGCTTGCCAATAGATGATGTTGAGCTGACCGTCGCTGCCGCGCTCCGCCATTGCCACTGGGGCAAAAGCAAGAGAGGCTATGGCGCCCATCAATGCTGTTTTCATTTTCATGTTTTCTCTCCTAGTTGGTGCTCTTTTTAGTAACCTCGGGTCCCGTCGTTTCATCGACAGGGGTTTATTCTTGTGTCTCGTTGTAAAGGTGGCAGGCCGCAAATTGGCGCGGTTTCACCTCACGGTATTCAGGTTCGACCTCTTTGCAGATATCCATCACCGCAGGGCAGCGCGTGCAGAAATTGCAGCCTTTTGGCGGGTTCGACGGCGAGGGGACATCGCCTTGCAAAATGATCCGGTTGGTCTTGCGAGCAAGGGCGGGATCAGGTTCTGGCACGGCCGAAAGCAGCGCCTTGGTGTAAGGGTGCATGGGTTCGGCAAAGAGTGTCTCACGCTCGGCCAACTCGACGATCTTGCCCAGATACATCACCGCCACCCGCGTCGCGATATGGCGCACCATCGACAGATCGTGGCTGATGAACAGATAGGTCAGGCCGAACTGCTCTTGCAGGTCTTCCAGAAGGTTGACCACCTGCGCTTGGATCGACACGTCAAGGGCGGCAATCGGCTCGTCGCAAACGATGAACTTGGGGTTCAGCGCCAGTGCGCGGGCAATCCCGATCCGCTGCCGCTGCCCGCCAGAGAACGCCTGCGGATAGCGTTTGGCGAAGGCGCGGTTCAGGCCAACGGCATCCATCAACTCGGCGACTTTTTCGCGCTTTTCCTGCGCGGTCAGGGTCGTGTGCTCGTCCAATGGCTCGCGGATAATCGCCTCGACGGTCATGCGCGGGTTAAGGGACGCCTGCGGGTCTTGGAACACCATCTGCATCATCGGGCGCATCTCGCGCAGCTTGCTTTGCGGGGTAGAGCCGATCTCGATTCCGTCCATCGTGATCTCGCCGGACGTAATGTCGTAAAGACGCAGAACTGCACGACCCGCTGTGGATTTCCCGCAGCCGCTCTCGCCCACAAGGCCCAGCGTTTCGCCTTCCATCACGTCAAAGGTGATGCCGTCCACGGCCTTCACCTCGCCCGTGCGGCGTCGCAGCAATCCAGAATGGATCGGGAAGTGCATCTTCACATCACGAACAGAAACCAGCGCTTTTTTCGGATTATCCAGCATTGGCGACCTCCAGCGGATCCGCGAGGAAGCACGCCGAGTCATGGCCCGCGCCAATCTCATAACGCGGCGGCACTTTTACCGCACAAACAGGCATCGCCGATGCGCAGCGTTCGCGGAACGGGCAGGACGTTGGCGCACCGACAACAAGCGGCGGCTGACCCTCAATCACAGTCAGGCGCGCGGCACGTTTACCTGAAATCGACGGGATCGTTTTCAAAAGGGCGCGGGTATAGGGATGCTGAGGATTGCTGAACAATTCATTTACTGGCGCATGTTCCACCACTTGCCCGCCATACATCACCATCACACGGTCCGCGATGCCCGCGATCACGCCTAGGTCATGGGTGATCCAGATCACGGCCATGCCCAACTTTTCGCGAAGCTCCTGCATCAGCTCCAAAATCTGCGCCTGAATGGTTACATCAAGAGCCGTCGTCGGCTCGTCTGCGATCAAAACTTGCGGATCACAAGCAAGCGCAATCGCGATCATCACGCGTTGGCGCATTCCGCCAGAAAACTGGTGCGGGTAGTCGTCAAGGCGGCGCTCAGCGTCTGGAATACCAACAAGTTCAAGCAGTTCCTTGCAACGAACAGCGGCTTCTTTCTTAGACATGCCCATATGTTTACGCAGGGGTTCGGCGATCTGATAGCCGACAGTGAACACGGGGTTCAGCGATGTCATAGGGTCCTGGAATACAAAACCAATCTTGCCGCCACGTACTTGGCGCAATTTTTCAGCGCTGACCTTCAACAGGTCTTGCCCACCAAACATCACGCGGCCTGCGCGAATCTCGGCAGGGGGCATTGGCAAGAGGCCAAGCAGAGACATCATCGTCACAGACTTCCCCGACCCACTCTCGCCCACGACGCCCAAAAGCTCGCCGGCCTTAAGGTCAAAGCTCACGTCATTTACGGCGTGCACTTCGCCGCCGCGTGTTTTGAATACGGTCTTAAGGCCTTGTACATCCAAGACTGGCAGCGCCCCGTTGGGCATAGAGAACCTCCCCGTTGGTTCTAATCTGTTGTTTTTAAGCGACCAATTCTTTGACTGGTCCTAAATTTGACCAAACGGTAACACGGATTCGTTTCCCTGCAACCTGATTCCTGTTTGCGCTTACCCGACGATACCGCCAAGTTGATTTGGAACGCGACCACTTGAAAGGGCAAGGCCATGACACACGCCAGAGATTTGATGGAAAGGCTGATAAGTTTTCCGACTGTGAGTAGTAAGAGCAACCTTGCGTTGATTGATTTTGTCGAAAGCTACCTCACCGATCTTGGCGTGGCCTCCACCCGTGTGCCCGATGCGACGGGGCAAAAGGCCGCGCTATATGCTCATATCGGGCCCGAAATTGACGGAGGTGTTGTGCTTTCTGGCCATACCGACGTTGTGCCTGTGGACGGGCAGGCGTGGGATACGGACCCGTTCACCGTGGTCGAAAAAGACGGCAAACTTTACGGGCGCGGGACCTGCGACATGAAGGGGTTCGATGCATTGGCATTGTCCGCCGTGCCGCTTGCCTTAAAACGCGGGATCAAGCGGCCTTTGCAAATTGCGCTCTCGTATGACGAAGAAATCGGCTGCCTTGGCGCGCCACCTATGATCGATCACATGGTGAGCCACGGCATGCCTCGCGCAGACACTGTGATTGTGGGCGAGCCGTCGATGATGCAGGTCGTCACGGGCCATAAGGGCGGAATTGGATGGGATATGCATTTTCGCGGGTTTGAGGTGCACTCCTCGATCGCCTATCAAGGGGTCAGCGCTGTGATGATGGCCGCCAAAATGATCGAATGGTGCAATCAGGTGAACGTCGAGACCGCGTCGGCAACGCCAACCGCCCTGGCCGCCGCGTTTGATCCGCCCTACACGGGCCTGCACGTCGGCACGATACACGGTGGCACGGCAAATAACATTACCGCCAAAGATTGCCGCTTCAACGTTAACATTCGCCTCGTTCCCGGTGACGACGTGCGCGTTTGGGAGGCGCGCGTCCTCGCGAAAGTGGCGGAGCTTGAAGCGGAGATGAGGGCCGTGCGACCCGAAGCAGGGATCACAGTGGCGCAGAATTTTGAACTGACAGGGTTAGTGCCAGAGAATTTGGGGCGCGCCGAGGAAATTACGCGGCGGCTCACGGGCGATAACGGAACCCATGTCGTCAGCTACGGCACTGAAGCAGGGCAATTCCAAGAGCGCGGCTATTCCGCCGTGGTCTGTGGGCCCGGCGATATAGCGCAGGCCCACCAGCCCAACGAATTCATTACGATTGACCAATTTCAACAAGGCGAGGCCTTTATCGGGCGGCTCGTCGAGGCGCTTGCAGAATGAACTTTCCCTTTACACTTCAATCTCCACCAGAACACGCGGGCAAACTCCCGAGCAGCACAGATGTCGTCGTGATTGGCGCAGGGATCATCGGCATCATGACCGCTTGGGAACTGGCCAAATCAGGGTTGCGGGTCGTTGTTTTGGAAAAAGGACGTTTCGCGGCGGAACAATCCTCGCGCAACTGGGGCTGGATCAGAAGCCAAGGGCGTGATGCGGCCGAATTGCCCATCATGGCAGAAGCCGCCGCAATGTGGCAGCAATTCGCTCGCGATGTGCCTGAGGATATCGGTTTGCGCCAGACAGGTGTTGCTTATCTGGCGGCGAAACCTGCGGAAATTGCCCGCTACGAAGAGTGGTTGCCAAACGCCAGAGAACACGGGCTTTCATCACGGGTATTGACCTCAAAGCAGACGGCAGACCTGTTGCCACAAGCCGCCACCACTTGGGCGGGGGCGCTGTGGACCGAGAGCGATATGCGGGCAGAGCCTTGGGTCGCCTTGCCCGCGTTGGCCCGTGCCGCCGTGCGTGACGGCGTGCAAATCATCGAGAGATGTGCCGTGCGCAGCCTCGATATCGCAGGCGGTAAGGTTGCGGGTGTGGTCACTGAAATGGGTCGGATCGCGGCACCCGAGGTGGTCCTCGCAGGCGGAGCATGGTCGCAGCTTTTCTTGCGCAAACACGGTATCACCATTCCGCAGCTCTCTGTGCGGGCGACAGTGGCCGCGACTGAGGCTTTGCCAGACGTCTATAAAGGCGGGGCCGTGGACAACCGACTTGCGTGGCGGCGGCGCGAGGATGGCGGATATACGCTGGCCCCGTCAGGCTTCCACGAACTCTACATCGGGCCTGACGCATTTCGGGCATTGCGCGGATATGCCAAACCTTTGCTCGCCGATCCTCTTGGCACACGGCTTTTGCCAGCCGCACCCAAGGGGTTCCCCGACGCGTGGGGGACAAAGCGCGATTGGGCCGCTGATGAGGTCTCGCCCTTTGAGAAAATGCGCATCTTGGACCCGGCGCCAAACAAGGCCAAGGTCGCCAAACTTGCCCGCGATTTTGCAGCGACTTTTCCAATGGTGGGCGAGGTCAAAATCAAGGCTGCCTGGGCGGGCATGATCGACACAATGCCGGATGTTGTCCCCGTCGTAGACCGCGCACCGCTTGACGGTTTGACGGTGGCGACCGGCATGTGCGGACATGGTTTCGGGATCGGGCCTGCGTTCGGGCGAATTATCGCGCGCATGGTGCGGGGCGAGGCGGCTGGTTATGATATGCGCCGTTTCCGGTTCAATCGTTTCACGGACGGATCAACCTTGGTGCTTGGTCCGAACTTGTAACGGGGGCTTGTGAGTTTTGACCTTTCGGTTCAGGATCGGGAAAACCCCTCATAGTCTTGGAGCCTTCCCATGCCCGTAAAGAACCGTTTTGCAGAGCTTTTGCCAGAAATCACCGCGTGGCGACGTGACCTCCACGAGCACCCGGAGATTCTGTTCGAAACGCACCGCACGGCGGGTGTAGTCGCCGATAAGCTTAAGGATTTCGGTTGCGACGAGATCGTGACAGGCATCGGGCGCACCGGAGTCGTCGGTGTGATCAAAGGCAAAACGAACACTTCAGGCAAGGTGATCGGACTGCGCGCCGATATGGATGCGCTGCCCATTCACGAGGCGACAGGCCTTGAGTATGCCTCCAAAACCGATGGTGCGATGCATGCTTGCGGGCATGATGGTCATACAGCAATGCTTTTGGGTGCGGCAAAATACCTCTCCGAGACCCGTAATTTCGACGGCACCGTCGTCGTGATTTTCCAGCCCGCCGAAGAGGGCGGCGGTGGTGGTCGCGAGATGTGCGAAGATGGTATGATGGACCGCTGGGGCATCCAAGAAGTTTACGGCATGCACAACTGGCCGGGTCGCCCCGTCGGGTCATTTGCGATCCGCTCTGGAGCTTTCTTTGCCGCGACCGATCAGTTCGAGATTGTCGTCGAAGGCAAGGGCGGCCATGCGGCCAAGCCACAAGAAACGGTTGATAGCATTGTCGTCGCGAGCCACTTGGTGACCGCCCTGCAGACCATCGCGAGCCGCAACGCGGACCCCGTTGATCAGGTCGTGGTTTCGGTTACGTCCATCGAAAGTTCATCCAAGGCGTTTAACGTCATTGCCCAGCGTGTGCACCTCAAAGGCACCATCCGGACCATGTCAAAAGAGATGCGCGCTATGGGTGAAAAACGTCTCAAGGCAATCGCGGAAAATATTTGCGAGACATTCGATGCCAAGGCCAACGTAACTTTTTACCATGGCTACCCGTGTATGGTTAACCACGAGGAGCAGACAGCATTCGCGGCCTCCGTGGCGACCAAAATTTCGGGCGCGTGTGAGGAGGCGCCTCTGGTCATGGGCGGCGAAGATTTTGCCTATATGCTCGAAGAACGTCCCGGCGCCTATATTCTGGTGGGCAACGGCGACACCGCATCAGTGCACCACCCCGAATACAACTTCGACGACGAGGCTATTCCTGCAGGCTGCAGCTGGTGGGCAGGGATCGTTGAGGAGCGGATGCCAGCCGCGTAGGGGTTGATCACATATTCGGCTCAGGGCAGCGAATGTCTGCCCTGGGCTGAAGTCTGGCTAGGTGCCGAACTCTGCACATTTTCAAAAACCCCGGCTTTCGAGTAGTCTTTGCCGAGACCACAGATCAGTGGGTTAAGTTGTCGTCGGCAAAGTGTATTTTCCACTACAGGCAATTCGCAAAGCCGCAGAAAATGAAAGGGAAAAATGTGCGACGCAAAATTGTTGTTAAACGCATTTTGCTATTTTTAACAGGTATTGAAAACGATACGGAAAGTGGAAAAAAGAGGTTATCGGCACTTGTCGTCGCATTGGCGGTCTCGTTTGGAATGCTGCTTACGATGTTGTTGTTTAAAGACCTTCTTTTAAAATTGGTCTAGTCTTAGGCTGTCAGGTGAGTGTCACCAAGGCGAGCGCGCTGACCTGCAAAAATCCCTAGCTACTCGCGCCCTGTAAATAGCCCACGGCGAGTCAACCACCCGTATGGCTCATATGCCGACTAACCTGCCCATCAACCTCTTGGCGCGAATAGTCGAAATCAATGTTTTTGTGGGCTTATAGTCGCGAAATTGATTCAAACCCGGCCAATCCTAAAGCCCCTAGATAGATGATTGCGCATCGTAAACAGCAATGCCGCGCCAGGTAAGATTGATGCGACAGTTACCGCCATTACCAATCCAATATCGGTCTGAAAACCAAAAAGCGCATTGATTGCCATGCTGATCGGTTTGCCATTGGTGGTCGTAAGGATGCGCGCGAAAACCACTTCGACCCATGAGAACATAAAGCAAAAGAACGCAGTGACTGCGATGCCTGAGGATATCTGTGGCATGAGGAATTTCCAAATAAACCGTGGGTGCGAATAGCCGTCGAGAAAAGCGGTTTCATCCATTTCTTTGGGAATGGCCGAGATGAAGCCTTGTAAGATCCAGATTGAGATTGGCAGATTGAACAAGCAATGTGCCAACCCAATGCCAAAGACCGAGTTCACAATGCCTAGGCTGGAGAAGAGTTGGAATATTGGCAAAGTGAGCACCACAGGCGGCGTGATCCGAAAGGCGATGAAGGCAAGGAAGAGATGTTTGTCGCCAACAAATACCATGCGGGAGAAAGCATATGCCGCAGGTATCGCCACGGGGATGGTGATCGCGATGTTGATCAACACATAGGCAATCGAATTGAGGAAAGCCGAGCGCAAATTTGGGTTGCTCCAGATGCCCGCGTAATTTGAAAGTGTAAAGGTGCCGACATCGGTGGTGGGCGTTGGCAAGGTGGCGGTGAAACTGATCATGGTCATTTGGATCAGTGGCAAGCACGCAAAGGCAATGAAGCTGAGTAAAAGCGTTCGTTTCACTACACCCAAATATTTGAACGGGCGCTTCATGCGGCTTCTTCGCGATCAAGCCTGCCTTGGGCTTTGCTAAAGGTCCATGCGACAGTCAAGACGATCATGAAATAGATCACGGAACGCGCGGCGGAGGGGCCATAGTTAAAGGCCTTGATTTCTTCGCCAAGATCAACGGCAAGGAACATGGTCGCACCGTTTGGCCCTCCCGCATTGATCGGAAATGCCTCGGTGTAGATCATGAATGAATCCATGAACCGCAGCAGGATTGCCATGAGGAGCACGTTATAAAGTGTGGGCAGTTGAATGAAGCGAAACACCTGCCAAGGGCCTGCGCTATCGATTGCTGCTGCCTGATAATGGGCGGCAGGAATTGTGGTGAGCGCGCTGTAGCACAAGATCACCACAAGACTGGTCCAATGCCAGACATCCATTGCGATAATTACTGCCCAAGTATGCGCAACGGAGACCTTCCAGTCGGCAGGCCAGCCAACCTGAGGGAAGAGCCGCCCAAGAATGCCCGTGTCTGGATTGAGCAGGCTGAGCCAAAGTGATGGGATCATGTTCCACGGCACAAGGAGCGGCAGGGCGATGATGGCGAGTGTGATACCAACCCAGAATTTTCCTCGGGGAATGCAAAGAGCAATCGCGATGCCAAGTGGAATTTGGATCGTGAGGATCAGGACCGAGAATAATGTGCTGTAGCCAAAGCTAGCCCAGAAGCGGCCAGAGCCTATGATTTCTTTATACCAGTCGGTTCCGACCCAGAAACGCGCATCGAGAATGAAGATTTCGAAGAAGGAATAGTTGATCACTGTGATTAGGGGGATCAGCCCGATGAGCCCAAGCACGAGCGTTGCGGGTAAGACGAAAATCCAGCCTGTGTTGTCGTGGTTTTTCAAACGCGCGCCTCCAAATGCGATTTCTGCCTGATCAGACGATAATCACTTCAGTTCCCCAGTTAGTGCAGTTGGCAATAAGATTTTTGGACAAGCTGCTGTCGGTGAAGAGCATGGTGACATCGCTCAGAGAGCAGATCGTGAGCGGCGCTTTGCGTTCGAATTTGATATGATCTGCGACGACCATGACCTTGCGGGATCTTTTGATAGCGGTGCTGCTGACCATGATTTCTTGGCCATCAAAATCAAGCAGGTCACCATCTGGATCAATTGCAGAGCAGCCAAGGACGGAATAATCAAACTTGAATTGTTTCACCATCTCCACGGTCAAACCGCCGACAATGCCGCCGTCTGCCCGTCGCAGGACGCCGCCAGCCAAGATGATTTCACAGCTGTGATTTGCAGCCAGAATATTTGCGATGTTCAAATTGTTGGTCACGACGAGCAGGTTTTCGTGATCAAGGAGTTCATGCGCCACGGCTTCGGTGGTGGTTCCGATGTTCATAAAGACCGAGGCACCGTTGGGGATTTCCTGCGCGCATCTGACAGCAATCGCCTTCTTGCCAGCCTCGTTTAACTTGCGGCGTTCTTCATATTGAATATTGATGACGCCAGAAGGGACAACTGCGCCCCCGTGCACGCGTTTAAGTCGCCCACTTTCTGCCAGATCCGACAGATCGCGACGTATGGTTTGGACGGTCACATCATAGAGTTCTGCAAGGCCGTCAACCGTGACTTTTCCGTCTCTACGGGCCAGATCGAGTATCTCTTGTTGTCTGAAGTTCGAGACCATGGCTTCCTCACTCGCATTACCGAAACGCACGCCAAGGCTGCGGTGTCCGTTTCCCCGTAATAACCAATAGCGTTGATCAAACGTCAAGTGTTCGATTCGCGCCAACGTGTTTGAAATTTAACTATTTGGGACGCATCGAAAATAAAAACGCCTCACTTTCAGCGAGTTAAGTAAAAACGAAAGGAAACGAACATTCGTTATTGCTTTAGATTCTAATTCAGTGTTGTTTGATGTTACGTCGCAAGCTGGGAGGCTTTGGCGGAATATGAATGCGGGGAGGCTTCAGTGGATCAGCGTGAAACTCACGACATTGTCGACCTTTTTGTTATTGGTGGCGGCATCAATGGATGCGGTATTGCCCGTGACGCGGTCGGTCGCGGGCTCAGCGTTGAGTTGGCTGAAATGAACGATTTGGCCTCGGCCACGTCCTCCGCGTCGACCAAGCTTTTCCACGGCGGATTGCGCTATCTGGAGTATTGGGAAGTCCGTCTTGTGCGTGAGGCGTTAATTGAACGCGAGACGCTGTTGCGAGCGATGCCACATATTTCTTGGCCGATGCGGTTCGTGCTACCCTACCACGAAGATATGCGCTTTGACGGCGATACGCCGACGTCGAAGGTTTTGAATATTGTGATGCCGTGGATGAAGGGGCGCAGGCCTGCATGGCTCATTCGCTTTGGCTTGTTCCTGTATGACAATCTTGGTGGACGCAAGATTTTGAAAGGGACAACCTCTTTGAATCTGTATGGAACACCTGAGGGTGCACCACTTGAGGACCGCTTTCAGAAGGCGTTTGAGTATTCGGATTGCTGGATCGAAGATAGCCGTTTGGTTGCCCTTAATGCCCGCGACGCCCAAGCGCGTGGCGCCAAGATCAATGTCCGCACAAAGGTTACGTCTGCAGAACAGATCGACGGAATATGGCATGTGGCCCTAGAGCCAAAAGGTTGCACCCCGCGCGTCGTGAAGGCACGTATGTTGGTGAATGCTGGTGGCCCGTGGGTGGAAAACATCATCCGCAACACCGTGCGGATTAATTCCACGGAAGGTGTGCGGCTTGTGCGCGGCAGTCACATCGTGACCCGCAAACTTTATGACCATGACAAATGCTATTTCTTTCAAGGTGAAGATGGGCGGATCATCTTTACGATCCCATACGAGACCGATTTCACATTGATCGGCACGACCGATGCCGACCATACAGATGTTAATCAAAAGCCAGTTTGCACGTCCGAAGAGCAGGATTATCTGTTGGCGTTCGCGTCCAAATATCTGAAAAAAGACGTCACAAAAGATGATGTCGTCTGGACCTATTCCGGCGTGCGACCACTTTATAATGACGGCGCTAGCTCGGCAACTGCTGCAACCCGCGATTATGTGTTAAAGGTGGATCAGTCGGCTGGTGCACCGATCCTGAATGTCTTTGGCGGCAAAATTACGACCTACCGCAGGCTCGCTGAAACTGCTTTGGAAAAGATCACACCATTCTTTCCAAAAGCGGGCAAGCCTTGGACCGCTGGCGTGCCTTTACCGGGTGGTAATTTTCCAGTCGACGGGGTTGGCGCACTGACACTGCGGCTGGCCGCGAAATATCCATTTCTCAGCGCCGCTTGGGTCACGCGTTTGGTCAAGGCTTATGGTCTGGACGCATTTGATGTGCTGGGAGACGCGAAGGCTGAGGCCGATCTTGGTCAAAACTTCGGGGAGAATTTGACTGAGCGGGAAGTGAACTGGCTGGTTGAAAACGAATTTGCGCGAACTGCGGAGGATATCGTTTGGCGTCGCTCAAAACTAGGTCTTCGTCTGACGACACAAGAAATTGACGTGCTTGACGCATGGCTGGCAAAAGCGCTTGCTTCGTCGTCACAGCAGCAGACAGTGTAAGCTGCGAAAAGGGGAGAGAGAAATGTCACTTATTCTAGAGGGCGTGTCGAAGGTCATGAATGGCCAGACACATATTTACCCCACTGATTTGGAGCTACAGTCGGGCACAATGAACGTGTTGCTTGGGCCAACGTCGTCTGGGAAGACGTCATTGATGCGTCTGATGGCGGGACTTGATGTGCCTAATACAGGCAAGGTGATCTGGGGCGGCAAAGACGTCACTGGCATGCGTGTACAAGATCGCGGTGTCGCGATGGTGTATCAGCAGTTCATCAATTATCCGTCGATGACTGTTTACGAGAATATCGCCAGCCCGATGCGGCTGTTGAAACGATCCGCCGATCAGATTGATGCAGCCGTGAAAAAGGCCGCTGACCTGATGAAGCTCACCCCGTTTCTGGATCGTAAACCGCTTGCTCTTTCTGGTGGTCAGCAACAGCGTTGTGCGCTTGCACGGGCGTTGGTGAAGGATGCGGGTCTTGTGCTGCTAGATGAGCCTTTGGCAAACCTCGACTATAAATTGCGCGAAGAATTGCGCGCAGAGATCCCGAAGATTTTTGAAGAAGCGGGTTCAATCTTTGTTTATGCGACCACGGAGCCTGAAGAGTCGCTGTTGCTAGGCGGGAATACCGCCACGATTTGGGAAGGCCGTATCACGCAATTTGACAAGACCCCGATCGTTTACCGCCAGCCAGTGAATGCGACGACCGCGCGCGTCTTTTCTGATCCACCGATGAACTTTTTGAAGTTTGAGAAGGCGGGCAATCAGCTTCGTTTTGGTGATGGACAAGTGAGCAGTGCCACCTCTGGTGCTTTTGCAGGGCTTGGCGATGGCAGCTTTGTAGCGGGCTTTCGTCCAAACCACCTAAAGCTGAACAAGGAAGCGCCCGACGCGCTAGAGTTTACCGGTAAGTTGACCGTCACAGAGATTACAGGGTCGGAGACATTTATACACCTCAGGCATCACGGCGAAAACTGGGTGGGCTTGGTGCACGGCGTTAAGAATTTGAAGATCGGTGCGCCGCTCAGTGTCTATCTCGATCAAGCTCACGTTTATATCTTTGCGCAAGACGGCACCACTGTCGCCCCTGCGTCTTATGCCGCTGCAGCTTGAGGGAGCGGAACAATGGCAAAAATTACCCTCGAAAATCTGGCACATTCCTACCTGCCGAACCCAAAGCATGAAGACGACTATGCGCTTAAAGAGTTAAATCACGATTGGGTGGATGGCGAGGCCTATGC
>Ga0181560_10000503_pt1 | contig 35263 bp, 24 predicted proteins | sample 011ome_20_FD_133751 | JGI IMG/M metagenome (GOLD analysis project Ga0181560, IMG submission 133751) | Coastal salt marsh microbial communities from the Groves Creek Marsh, Skidaway Island, Georgia - 011509CT metaG (megahit assembly) | ecosystem: Environmental > Aquatic > Marine > Intertidal... | reverse complement strand
TGAAAGGCGTCGAGGGCGGGGATTGAAACCGAGGGACCCTGGGCGGAGAGACACGCCGGGAAAAGTCCTTAAGGAATCGCGTTCACCACGCCAACGCGGTCATATGGGGACCAGTGTATAGAACGCACCCACCGTGGCGAGCGCTTCGTCTCGCGTCAGCGGCGGCTCCACCGTACCCAACGCGTCGCTCAGCCCCCTCGCGACCGCGAACGCGCGCTTCACGGACTTCCTACCTACGCTCCCGCCGCGCGTCGCGTCGTACCAGCTCGCGTCTTCGCCCCACCCCGCGCTGTAGCCGCCGTCGCTCGCGTCCAACGCCGCGCCGGACTCCTTAGGGTCGTTCCGTACAAAAAAAGTAGTTCACCGGTCAGTTGAAAGGGACCCGTGCCGTGTGGCGATCAAATGTTGAAAACGAACGATGCGATGGGTGAAAAACAAACTTTTGTATAGAACGCGCCTGAGCCATCGCGAACAGAGGGTTGTACCGATGGCAGCCGTGCACGAACGACGCGCCGAGGTCCACGACGACGCTCGGAAGCGCGACGGCGCTCACGTCGTCGCGCTTCAGCTCCGGGAGCGTCTCGGACAGGACGCGGCCGCCGACGCGATCGCGCGCCTCGAGCGTCGTCACGGAGACGCCGTGTAAAGTCAACGCGCGCGACGCGCACAGACCCGCCGGGCCGGCGCCGACGACGACGACGCGCGGAGGGCGGTCGGGCGGCCACGGCGGGGCGTACTTAGGTTCCGTTTTCGGAGGTTCCGTCTTCGTCTTCGTCTTCGCGCGCGCGTCCTCCGCGGCGAGCGAATCTTCCTGGTCGCGCTTTTTAGTAGACTGATGAGGATCCTTCTTCTTCGCGTTCGCGGTCGCCGCGCAGGCGGCGACGGCGTCGGCGACGGCGGCTTTCGCTTCTTTCTGCCGCGCCCGGAACGCGCGATCGCGGTCGCGCTTCCACTCCTTGCGTAGCTCCTCGAGATCCTCCGCGCGCGTCATCTCCGGGGGGGGTTTCCTCGGGGGTCTCCTCGGCGACGCCTTCTGCTCATTCATCGCCGTCAGATGCCGAAGCGCGCGCGCGACGACGAGAACGTAGTGGGAACGACGGCGCGCCGCGTCGCGTCGCGTCCGCGGGAAGAGACGGGACCTCGGATCCCGCCGTGGACGCGCGCGAGCGCGCTCGCGGGCGGTGGGGCGGGTCCGCGCCGCGCCCCTGGCTCTGCCCGCGCGCGCGTCGACGGCGATTTTACGGAAGGAGCCGAGATCTGAGACAGGACTGCAAAGTATCGTGGTATGTTCATCGGTCAGTTTTGAAAGGGGACGCCATCAAATGTTGAAGCCGAGGGGTGGGTGAAAAACGCGTGCATTTTTTCGGAGGGCTCGAGAAGCGGCGGAATCGCGTACCTGTATCGATATCGCGACGTCGTCGCCGCCGCACTCGCACACTCTCTCCCGGCGCCGGAGCGAGAAGACGCACGCGCGCGCGCGCGGGAGCCGACAGATCCCACCGCGCGCACGCACGCGATCGCGCGCCCGCGAACGCCCCGCCATGGCCGACGCGCTCGACCGCGGCTCCTCCCCCATCGCGCACGAGCGCGAGGAAGGGGGTGGGCGCGACGGCGACGACGGCGTCGCCCCGCGCGTCGCGCTGAACGCGGACGAGGCCGCGGTCGTCGCCGCCGCGGGCGTCGGCGGCGTCGGCTTCGTGGAGGCGTTCAGAGAGGGCCAGCACGCGGCGACGCTGCGGTGGACGCTCCCGGAGTTCGGCGCGACGCGCGCGCGACAGCTGTGGGGCGACGCGAAGGACGTCGGCGGGCACGAATGTCGGCTTCTGGTGTACCCCAAGGGCGACACCGCGGCGCTGCCGGGATACAGCAGCGTGTTCCTGGAGATGCGAGCGAAGGCGCCGGCGGCGCGCGCTGACAGTGGCGGCAAGGGGAGGGGCGCGCCGGGGAATTGGGAGTGCTTCGCGTGGTACGCGCTGACCGTGGTGCACCCGACGGACCCGACGAAGAATCGCACGCGGCAGAGTTACCACCGCTTCAGCGCGACGAAAAAATCCCACGGCTGGTGCGACTTCGCGGTCATCGACCCGGAATTTCTCCTCGACGGCGTCGTCCTCGTCTGCGCGGACATCGTCGTCCTCTCGGAGACGGCGGAGCTCTCCCGAGACGACCTGCCGCCCGGGAACCCGCACCTGAACGAGGCCATGAGCGTGCGCGACGCGACATCGAGCACGACGCTGGGGTTACCCGCGGGCGCGGGGAAGGAGGTCACGAGCGGGAGGTTTCAGGTGCGTTCTATACACTGGTTCCCATACGACCGCGTTGGCGTGGTGAACGCCGTTCCTTAAGGACTTTTCCCGGCGCATCTCTCCGCCCCAGGGTCCCTCGGTTTCAATCCCCGCCCTCGACGCCTTTCAACTCCGCTTCTGACGCCTTTGAACTCCACCCCGACATCGCTTTGTATGGAACGACCCTCAGTGGACGATTCACAACTTCAACGCGTTTCGGGCGATGATGGGGACGCACAAGATCGTCTCGCCGAAGTTTCCCGCCGGCGACTGCCACTTCGCCGTCGCCGCCTATCAAACGTTCGATCGACCGGTCGACGAGAGAGACGCCCCGATCGACGGCGCGCGCGGCGGGACCGATCGATCGAGCCTCTCCGTTCAGCTCGAGAGCAAAGACGACGGCGTAAGCGGCGGCGGGCTGGACAAGTGGGCGGTCAGCGCGTTGGGCGGCGAAGACGGCGGGTCCGACGGCGGCGGCGGGCTGAGCGCCGAACCCTCCGCGTGGCTGTTGTTCCGCGTGTCCTTAGTCAACCAAGTCGACTCTAAGAAAACCGCGCACAGAGACACGTACGGGCGGTTCGCGTCCGGGGAGGACGGCGGCGACCACACGAGCTTGGGCTGGAACGATTTCCTGGACATGTCGCGTCTGGACGATCCGGAGGAGGGGTTCTCGACGGGCGCGGCTGGGAAAGTCACGCTCGCGGTGACCTTCTACGTCATTCGCGAGTCGCACGGCGCGCGTCCGGGGTTCCCGCTGACGCCGAAGATTGGCGGCTTGCCGCTCTCGAGCACGATGGCGTGGATGACGGACGAACTGAACGGCGCGCCCGGGTCGATATCCCGCGACGGCGGCGCGGGCGGCGGCGGGTTTCTCGGCGGTGGGTCGTCGCGGGATAAAAAGATTCATCACACGAGGAAAGGCGGCTCGCGGCACGGGCACGGCGGCGTCGACGGCGACGGCGCGTACCGCGCGCGGTTCGTCTGGAAGATCGACAACTTCACGAAACTCAAAGATTTACTCAAAAAGCGCAAGATGAACGGTCTGTGCGTGAAGAGCAAACGGTTCGTCGTCGGCGGGAAAGACTGCAGGGTCGTGATTTACCCGCGCGGGCAACAGTCCCCGGCGACGTCGCTCTCGATGTTTCTGGAGGTCACGAACGTCTCGGAGCGGCGACGGCGGCCGCCCACCGCGGGCAAACACAACTGGAGCGTGTTCGTGTCGCACCGGATGGGGGTTTTGAACCACCACGACGCGAGCAAGTCTGTGATTCGCGAGTCGCAAAACCGGTACGGACGCTCCGCGAAAGACTGGGGATGGCGCGAGTTCCTTCCTCTGACTTCCTTGTTCGACAATGACGCGGGGTTTCTCGACCCCGCGCGCGACCGCGTCGTGTTCGTCGCGGAGGTGTTGGTCCTCAAGGTGCGCGAGACCGAGACTGCTCCCCGTGCGACCCCGTTCGCGTGGTGAACGCCGTTCCTTAAGGACTTTTCCCGTCGTCACTCTTCACCCGCGCTTCCCTTTCAACGTTTGACCGGTAAGACGTTCGACTGACCGATCGCTTCACCCCTCAAGGAGCACTCGGAGCTGAAAAAAATGGACCCGACGCGCGTCGCGGGAGCCATCATGTCCTTCGAAGACACGCTCGCGGGGGATAAACTCCTGTGGGGTTTAGGCGGGTCGTTCGGGAAAAACATGAAGACCATCTCGAAGCACTTCGGCGAGCGCGTCGCCGTGTGCGCGAAGCACCCGACCACGCGGTGCGAGGAGTGGTGGGAGGGGACGCTGCAGCTGTCGAAAAACGACCGCGTCATCGTCCTCAAGTACGCCGCGCGATGGAACGACGAGATTGACGATTTAAACGACGTCGACGCGCACGACGACGGGCTCTCCGATCACACCCTGGAGAAGAGATTCGACGCGGACGACGTCGTGAACGTTCGACGGTTGACCGCGGAGGAGGACGGCGATCTTCTCGACGGCGCCGACGACGCCGTCTCCAAGCTGCGGACGCCACCCGCGGACGCCCCGGGGCGAGGCGTGAACGTGGACTTCACGTGGAAGATTGAAAACGTGAGCGCGTTTCGCGGGATTCTCGAGACGAGGAAGCTCTTCTCGCGCTTCTTCCCCGCGGGCGGGGTCAACCTCCGACTCGGCGCGTACGAGAGCTTCGACACGCTGTGCGTCTACCTCGAGAGCGATCAGGGGTCGACGCCGTCCGCGATGAAGAATAAGACGACGCCCCCCGGCGGGGGCGGGGGCGGCGCGATCGGCGAGGGGGGTAAAATCGGAACCGGCGGCGGCGACGGCGGCGGCGGCGGCGACGGCGACGGCGATTACTGGGTCCGCTACCGCGTCGCGGTGACGAACCAGAAACACCCGGACCGGACCAAGTGGAAGGACGCGACGACGTCGTCGAAACGCTGGACGTCGAACGTGATTCAGTTCATGCCGACGGAGGACCTTACGCACCCGGAGGGCGGGTACCTCGTCAAGGACTCCATCGCGCTCGCGGTGGAAGTTCTGGACGTGTGCTACTTCAACCCGGACGTTGACGACGGCGGGTCCGGGTTCTCAAAGGGAGACGTCGCGGGGGCGGCGTCGATGCTCCCCGCGATAATGAAGGCGGCGATGAACGAAAACGCCGCCGAGGCGCTCAGGTGCGTTCTATACACTGGTCCCCATACGACGCGTCGGCGTGGTGAACGCCGATCCTTAAGGACTTTTCCCAGCGCGTCTCTCCGCCCACCCCTCGCTTTCAATCCCCGCCCACGGCGCCTTTCAGCTCCGCTTCTGACGCCTTTCAACTCCACCCCGACGTTCGCTCGTACGGAACGACCCTCAGCGCGTCGTTGCTCGACCTCGGCATGTCCGGCGCGGACGTCAAAGACACGTTCCGCACTGCCGCGGAGCACTTCAACCTGGACGACTGCGACGTCGACGAGCTCCTGCACGCGGTGGCGACGAGCGCGGCGGCGGCGGCCGGCGGCGGCGGCGGTTCGATCCCCGGCGGCGGCGGCGTCGCGGCGGCTGGCAAGGACGCGGCGACGAAACGTCTCGTGGACAAACTCGGCCCGCGCGGCGCGCTCGCGGCGGCCGCGGCGGGGCGCCTGGCGCGCGTGAGGGAGAACCTCGCGATGCCGGTCCTGGACGAGCAGTCGCACGCGCAGCGGCTGTTCCACGCCAAGTCGCGGGTCGAGACGTTGGTCTCGGAGAAGAAGCTCGACTTGAATCCGACGCCGCCGGAGGGGCGGGACGACGGCGCGGGGGCGTTCGCGTTCGTCGAGGAGGACCTCGAGGACTTTGGCGACGGAAAATCGTTCTCGCCGCAGACGTTTATTCTTCGAGCGCTCATCGCGAACGCGTTGAAGTTTAAAGCGGACGTCGATTTGGAGGAGTTTCAGAAGACGATCGGCCGATGGTCCGTGGAGGACGAACTCCGAGAGACGTTTGAAAATTTCCACGGGAAGGACTGCGGCGCGCACCACATGGCGATAACCGCCGCGCTGCAGCTGTTTTTGTGCACGCCGAAACGCGCGCTCGCGCTCCTGCGCGCGGACGACGTCTTTGTCGTCGGCACCAAGCCCGCGGTGATGCGACTCGACGTCGTTCGCAAAGCGTATCCGAAGGCTTCGAACGACGATTCCGATTCTTCGCTCCACGCGACGCCCAAGATGATTGAAAAAGCGCGAGAGGCGCGCGAAGGCACAGCACCTTGCACAGCCCTTTTTTCTGCCGATTTGAATTATAACCGTTGCTCACCGACGTTGGCCACGCTCATGGGCGTCATGGAGTTCCGAATCGTCATCGTCGAGGCGCTGATCACGTTGCTGTGGTGGACGTACGAGGGTAAGATTGGCGTCGAGGACTCGGGCGAGCGCAAGATGGGCGACCCCGCGGGCGCGCTCGCGGACGACGAAGAGGAGGAGCTCGTGGAGTGCGTCATCGACGTCCTGAAGCGCGCCGCGTACGAGGACCAGATGATGGAAATCCGGAGGAAAAATAAGGGTAGGACCCCAAACAACGGCGAGGATGAGGACGACGTGGTGTACGACGTCGACGACGACCCGCTGGTGCCGTTCTCCGTGTCGTCGTCGGCGATGGCGATGAAGTTCAACGCGCTGCTCTCCGCGGCGACGCCGCGGCTCGCGCGGCTCCTCGCGCAGTGGGCGCACAGGCTGATCCCGCGGTGCGCGCACCCGATGATTTTGGGCTCGATGCTGTGCAAGGTGCTGCCGCCGCCGGCGCTCGAACGGTTCCGAGACGTGGAAGACGACGATGGCGACGCCGGCGACGCCGGCGGCGACGACGACGACCGTTCGCCGCCGCCGCCGCCCGCGCGCGGCGCCGCGGACTTCAACGACATCAGCTCGCTCTCCCTCGACGAGAGCTCCGGGGAGTGGGCGGTCGCGCAGGTTCTCCCCGCGCTCCTCAACGGCGCGGTGCCGGACGAGGACGTCACCGCCGCGTTGATGTTTTGCCTCGGCGCGCCGCAGACGTCGCGAAGCGCGGCGCAGACGGCGGCGGCGATTCGACGCGTGTTGTGCGCCGCCGCCGCCGTGGACTTCGCCGTCGCGTTGGACGGACACCCGATGGACGCGTACTACGCCGAGTGCGAGAAGAAGAAGGAAGAGGAGGGGCGTAGTGAGAAGGGAAACGATGAGATGTACGAGGAGGTGGCTGCGGAGTGGGAGAAACGGTGCCGCTCGGAGGCGAAACAGTGCGGCGGCGGCGGCGACTACAAATCCGAGGCGAAGAAAATCGCGCGCGCGATGACGAGAGACCTCCTCGTGCACGGGGACAACATCCTCCCGGACGGGTTCAAAGTCACGGACGCACTCGTGGGCGCGATGGCGCGCGCGGCGGCGAAACGCGCGGAGACGGCGAGGGTGCTCCTGTCCGACGTCGACGCGGACATCGCGTTTCCGCTCTCGCGAGGAGGTCTCGCGGACTCGCCCGCGGATAAGGACGCGGCGAAAGATGGACCAGCATCGCACGCGGGCGGCGCGGGCGGCTCTAATAAGAAAGAGAAAGGCGATTCCAAGTCCGCCAAGGCGACCAAGGCGAGCGCGAAGGCGGCGGCGAGGGAAGCCGCGAGGGAAGCCGCGGAGAGAGAGGCGGACCGGAAAGAGATGGCGGCGATCAACGCCGTCTTCGGCCGGTCGACCTCCTCCGCGATTCGCGAGACGTCGTCGTCGACCGACCGCGGCGTCGCGCCCGACGACAGCGAGCTGTCCGACGACGCGTCCGACGCGCCGCTGCTTCCGCCGTCGTCCCCGATCGTCGACCTGCCCATCGTGATGGCCGCGTTGCGGTCGCCGGCGACGCGGGAGGCGGCGAAGGCGACGCTGACGACGGCGACGCGACGCGGCGCGTTCGACGTCGACGAGGTCGTCGCCGCCGTCGCGAAGTCGATCCTCTACGAGAAGAACACCGAGAGGTTCCTCCGCGCGCCGCCGTCGCCGTCGCCGTCGCCGTCGCCGGACGCCGCGACGACCGCGACGACCGCGACGACCGCGGCGGACGCGGACGAGACGAAAGTCGTCCTGCGAAGGGCGTTCGCCGCCACGAGCGAGTATCTCGAGCCGCCGTCGCCGTGCGCGGTGGCCGCGGTGGAGGCGGCGAGAGCGCTGTTCGACGCGGGGCACGACGAGGGCGGCGTCGCCGTCTTGCGCGAGGTGGCGGCGTCGTACGACCTCGCGAGGCAGCGCGACGTGCGGAAGATGTTGCTCGCGGAGACGCTCGGGCAGATTGACGAAGCGTCGGACAATAAAGTGTCGGTCAAAAGTCAAAGTCACGGCGGCGGACGCGCCGACGCGTCAGCTTCGGGCGACGTCTCGTGCTCGAGCTCGACGCTGACGCTGCTGCTGGCGTTCGCGTCCGAGCTCGTCGGGTTGTGGTCCGGGGATTTTCACGCGATCGAAACCGAGGCGGACCCGACGTCCGATCGCGCGACAGCGCGGAGATGGTTTCCGCTGTTCAAGCAGGCGTACAAGGCGAAATACCCGAACATCGCGCCCGACGCGGATTCGAAGCGTTCGAGCGCGAAACCCCCGTCCCCCGAGGGCGCGTTCGAGGCGCTCGCGATGATGCACGAGCGAACGGCGCGGCTCAAGCGACGTCTCGCGGATGCGAAAAAGCAAGCGGACGACGCGATCGCCGCGAGGGACGCCGCGAAGGCGAAGCTCGCGGACGAGGCGACGAAGCTCGGGAGGGACCGGAAAGCGGCGGCGGCGAAGACGGCGGAGGCGGAGCGCGCCGTGAAGCAGACGAAGCTCGACGCGAAGAAGGAGGCAGAGAAAGCCGAGCGGACGCGCCTCGAGCTCTGCGCGAAGCTGCGCGAGGTGACGTCGCAGATCGACTGGGCGACGGGCGAGCGCGAGGAGAAGCAAGCCGCGGCGGCGAGAGAGAAGGCGGCGGCGGAGGCCAAGTCGAGGGACGCGGACGCGGCGGTGCAAAAGATGAAAGCCGAGCGGAGAGAGGAGACGCGACGCGCGCAGAAAGCGATCGAGGCGGCGGCGACGATGAAGAGGGAGAAGGCCAAGCTCGAGGGCGACGTCGCGGGGTTGCGCCAGGAGCTCGAGTCCGCGCGAGGGGAGCTCAGCGCGGCGAAGCGAACGGCGGAGAAGGCTGCCGCGAACGCCGCCGCCGCGAACGCCGCCGCCGCGAACGCCGCCGCCGCGTCCTCCGGCGGCTCGGACGCGGACCACGCCGTCGTCCGCGCCGCGCGCGCGAAGATCGAGCAGCTCGAGGCTGACCTCTCGCTCGAGCGACGTCGCCTCGCGGCGCTCAGAGGCGAAGGTTTGGACGATCTCAGCGTCGCGGACCTCGCAGGCGTGCGGCGGACGTTGGAGGAGGGCGTCCGAGCCGTCGAGGCGGTGACCGGCCGCCTCGCGGGGTCGGGGTCGCCGTCGAGCGGCGGCGGAAACGGCGGCGGGGATCGAACCGCCGGCGGGTACGGTCCCGGTCCCGGTCCCGTCGCGTACGGTCCCGGAACGCCGGGCGGGTCGCCGTACGCCGCGCCCGGCGGCGTGCGCGCGGGTCTCGGCGCGCCCGGATCGCCGTCGCGATCGGCGGCGTCGCCCGGCGCGAATTCTTCGAACCCAAATCCGAATCCTAATACCCCGCTGACGGCGTTCGGCGGCGGCGGATTGGGCGGGCTCGGGTCGTCGTTCTTCGGGTCGGGCGGGCTCGGAAACGGGATGTGGGGCGAAGAGGGCGCGAAGTGGCGTTAAAACAAACGAACGACGCGACCGACGTCGCGTGAAGGTCGCGCGCGCACGGTGTGGACTCCTCCCGCGCGGCGTCTCTCTCTCGAGAAGAGACGCCGCCGGGCGAGAGAAGACATTGCCGCGCGCGACCGAACGACGCTCCTTCGCCGCCCGCCGCGCGACCATTCTCCGAGAGAAGAACGAACACGCTAAAACGAATATTAATTTATAAAAACGAGAGAGAAAGAATCACCACGGAATCACTCGTCGTCGTCCTCGCTCACGGAAACTTCGTGAGCACCGGCTCGTCGTACCGCCCGAACCGTCCGCCTCTCTTCTGCAACACGGTGACCGCGTTTTGAAACATCTTGTGCGGCTCCAACAGCGACAACGTCTCGAACTCCCCGAGCTCGTCGAACTCGCTCGCGCCGCCCTCGCGCTCGGGCCCCGCGCTTCGCCGCTCCACGCTCCCGTCCGCGGCGCGAACGCGCTGCGAGTGGCAGTGATCTCGCGCGCGTTCGACCCACCCTCTCGACATCGCGTTGGTCAGCGAAGAGTGCACGACCACGATGCCTCCGTCCGACCGCACGCGCGGCCACCAGTCTCTCACGAACCGTTCCGTCTTGTGCGCGGCGCCGAGGTCGATCCACAGCATGTCGAACTCCACCTTCGGCGCGAGGAGCGACGGGAGGTCCGGGTCGTGCGCGTCCGCTTCGTGCAGTCGGAGGCGGTCGGAGAGGCCCAGCCGCTTGGCGGCGGCGGCGACGGCGTTCGCCGTCGTGTGCGCGTGCGCCATGTTATCGACGCAGTGTAACGTCCCTCGAATAACGTTCTCATCCGGACCGTTTTTGTTTGTGAAGAACGCGTCCACGCTCCACGGCGCGTCGCCGCATCTGCACGCGCCCTCCGCCCGCAACGCGCGATACGCCTCGATCTCCGCCGCGTTGTCTTCCAGCGCCCGCAGCAAAAACATCGACGTGTACCCCGCGCCGATCTCTAACACGTTCGCCGGCTTCGCGAATCGCACCCACGCGTACAACAGAGGCCCCAGGTTCTCCGCGCCCATGTGGAGGTCGTATAAAGGCGCGATCGCGTCGAGGAACGCGCGGTCGTAGAGGCCGCCGACGGACGCCGAGCGAATCGTTTCCTGCGTCGTCGCCGCCGTCGTCGCCGCCGTCGTCGCCGTCGCCGCCGTCGTCGCGCCCGCGTCCGCCGTCGTCGCCGTCGCCGTCGCCGTCGCGGCTTCTCTCAGCCCCGCCTCCGCGGCGGCGACGCGGCGGCGCTCTTTCTCGTCGTCGTCGTCGTCCCCCGCACCTCCTTCGAGCTCTGCTCTGCGTTCGGGCGATATCGACGGGAACGTCTTCGCGTCCTTGACCTCTTCTCTGAGCAGCGACAGGCGCGAGTTATTCGCCTCGAACGCGCCGGCGGCGAAGTCAGGGGCGTTCTATACGAGCGAATGTCGGGGTGGAGTTCAAAGGCGTCAGTTGACGTTCAAAGGCGTCGAGGGCGGGGATTGAAACCGAGGGATGGGCGCAGAGACACGCCGGGAAAAGTCCTTAAGGATCGGCGTTCACCACGCGAACGCGGTCGTATGGAGACCAGTGTATAGAACGCACCTCGGCCGCGCCGTCCAGGGTGTCCATCATGAACATCCCGTCCGCGCTGCCAGACTTGGACAGCTGTCGCCGCTTGTCCTTCTCCGTCGCGCGCGCGATCTCGAGGATCTCCTCCGCGATCGCGTCCGCGTGCGCGGCGCTGAACGCGTTCGCGGTCAAGAACGCGGCGACGCGGTCGCGGTCGCGGCGCGCGCCGTCGTCGTCGTCGTTCGTCGTCGTCGTCGTCGTCGTCGTCGTCGTCGTCGCCGCCGCCGTCGCCGACGCCATGAGGTCGCCGACCGTCGAGACGCCGACCTCGGAGAGCATCTGCTCGTACCATCCGTACCCGAGCTTCGCGAGGACGGACGCCATCGGATAGTCCATCTCGCCCCGCCGCGGCGGACGCCCGCGAGATGCCTCCCGAGAAATGCCACCCGAGAAATGCGCTCGCGCCGGCCTACACTTTTTTCCAGCGCGGAGATCAAGCCAGCGGAGATCTCCACCTTGCTCGTACTCGTACTCATATGCGTTCTTAGTTACCGCGCGACGAGACGCGCGCGTACAATCGTCAACTCGATTTCATCAGCTGATTTCATCCAGCCAATCACAGTCGAGGATTCCGTCACCCTAATAATCAGCCCAGAGCGTCACCGCGGAGCTCACTACGAGAGCACCCTTCTCGGTCCATCACGATGGCTTCCGCTTGCGTTACCATGGCGACCATGCGCCCGGGCGTCCAGGTGCGCGTCGCGGCGTGCCCCCGCGCGCGCGGGTTTCGCGTCCTCGCGCGCCGCTCGCTTCCGTCCGTCGCGGAGAGACGAGGGAAAAAAACCTCATCGCTCTCGTCCGTCGTCCTCCGCGCTGACGCGTCCCTCGCCCCCCTCCTCCGTCCCATCATCCCACGCAGGCCCGCGCCGGCGTGGTCTCCCTCAAGACCCGCGCGTCTCGCGCGACCCCGCGCACGGTGCGTCCCGCCCGATCCCTCGCGTCCGTAGCGCTCCTCGATCCCGGTCGCGAGCGTCCGCCTCCGCGATCGATCGAACGATCGATCGATCCGTATACAAGCGAAAGCCGGGGTGGAGTTGAAAGGCGTCAGTTGGAGTTGAAAGGCGCCGAGGGCGGGTATTGAAAGCGAGGGGTGGGCGGAGAGATGCGACGGGCAAAGTCCTTAAGGATCGGCGTTCACCACGCCGACGCGGTCGTATGGGGACCAGTGTAATCCGCGCCCGCGAAGCGTTCGCGCGTCTGACGCCGTCCCATCCCTCCTTTCCGTTAAAAAAGGTCACCGTCCGCGCGGCCGCGCCGTCCACGCGCACGATCGAAGAAGAAGTCGCCCTCGACGAAGCCCCGCTCACGCTCCTGCGCGAGGGCGGCGGCGACGACGCCGGATCCATGCGCGCGAAATTCGAGAAGATGATTCGCGCCGCGCAAAACGAGATCTGCTCCGCGGTCGAGGAGCTCGACGGCCAGAAGTTCCAAGAGGACGCGTGGACGCGCCCGGGCGGCGGCGGCGGCATCTCCCGCGTCCTCCAGGGCGGCAACGTCTTCGAGAAGGCGGGCGTGAACGTCTCCGTGGTGTACGGCCAGATGCCCCCGGAGGCGTATCGCGCCGCGACGGGAGAGCAGGGCTCGGGCAAAGAGATGATCCCCTTCTTCGCCGCGGGCATCTCCTCCGTGATGCACCCGCACAACCCGATGGCGCCCACGGTGCACTTCAACTACCGGTACTTCGAGACGGACGCGCCGGAGGGCGCGGAGGCGGCGCCCAGAGCGTGGTGGTTCGGCGGCGGCACGGATCTCACCCCGTCGTACGTCTTCCCGGAGGACGCCGCGCACTTCCACGGGACGCTCAAAGACGCGTGCGATAAGCACGACGAGGCGTTCTACCCGCGGTTCAAGGAGTGGGCGGACGATTACTTCATCATCAAGCATCGGATGAACGAGCGACGGGGGATCGGCGGCGTGTTTTTCGACGACATGAACGACCGGCCGCAGGAGGAACTTCTCGCATTCGCCACGGACATGGCCGCCGCGGTGGTCCCGGCGTACGTCCCGCTCGTCGCGAAGCACAAGGACGACGAGTTCACGGAGCAACAGCGGGAGTGGCAGCAGATGCGTCGCGGGCGGTACGTCGAGTTTAACCTCGTGTACGATCGCGGCACGACGTTTGGCTTGCGCACGGGCGGTCGGATCGAGTCGATTCTCATGTCGCTTCCGCTGACGGCGAGGTGGCAGTACGACATGCAGCCGGAGGAGGGGTCGCGCGAGGCGGACGCGCTCGACGCGTTCAGGAACCCGCGGACGTGGTTGGCGTGAGCGATGACGCGTCGTGCGTGAGAAACGCGGCGGCGGACGCGGCGGCGGGAGAGAAGAAAGAGGATGAAGAAGAGGAGAGAGAAGAGAACGGGTGGCGGGGAGGCGTCGATGAAACTGAATGATTTTTGGCGACGGATGGACGCGCCGCGCGGTCGCGCGCGGCGATCAAAGTTGTTGTTAATACGAACGAATGGCGACGTGTTCGAAGGTTGAGTGTTAAAGAAAATCTTTAAATATTTAAATCTTTATCACTTTCGATTGAAAAACAAAACCGCCGGTGGTCGAGTCCCTCGACTTCGGTCGCGACGTCGCGCGCACACATCCGACGCCGTTCTCCGAGGATCGCTCGGTTTGCGAACGGCGCATCACACGCGCGCGACGATCGCGCGGCCGCGGGCCGACGGTCGGCTAGAAACACAGAAAACAGAAACGAACGCTCGTCTAGTAGTAGTAAAGAGAAGACGAGACCGACGTAGTAGTCCCGTTCGCGTCTCGCTCGGTCGTCGGCGTTTGGTTTCGCGAAGCTCGCGTCGCACCTCACGCATTGACGAGCTTCTTCACGTCGTCCTCGATCTGCAGCGGCGACGTCGTGGGGACGTACCGCTCGACGACGTTCCCGTCGCCGTCGAGCAAGAACTTGCCGAAATTCCACTTGATGTCGTTGCCGAGCATGCCCGCGGGACCCGCCTCTTTCTTCGCGTCCTTCATCCACTTATACAGCGGATGCGCGTTGTCGCCGTTTACTTCGATCTTGGAGAACATCGGAAACGTCGCGCCGTACCCGGCGGCGAACGCCTTGATCTCCGCGTCGCTGCCCGGCTCTTGCGCGCCGAACTGGTTGCAAGGGAACGCCAAAACCTCAAACTTGCCCGTGGACTTGTACTTGTCGTACAGCGTCACGAGCTCTTTGTAGTTTTGGTCCGTCAAGCCTCACGCGCTCGCCACGTTCACGACGAGGCACGCTCTGCCCTTGAACGATCCCATCGAAACGTCCACGCCGTCGATGGTCTTGACCGTGAAGTCGTGCGCGCTGCCGCTGACTTTGCCGCCGCCGCCGCCGAAGAAGGCGCGCGTCGTCGTCGTCGTCGTCGTCGTCGTCGCGGAGGCGAGCGTCGCGCCCGCGAAAGCGGTCGCCGCGAGCGCGCGGCGCGCGCGCGGCGTCGTGCCCGCGAACGCGGAGGACGTCGACGCGACGCCTCGCGCGCCTCGCGCGGCGCTCGCGCGGCACGAGACGGTCGCGCGCGCGCGCGCGGACGACGCGGCCATCGCCATCATCGGTTCGTTCGGTCGCGGGGGAGGAGCGCGTGCGTTCCTCTCGCGCGTCGACGAGTGCGCGGGATGCGCGGCGTCTGGTCGCGCGCGCTATCTCTCGGAGACGTCCGGTACCTGACACGTGGACAGCGCGCCGACGCGGCGCTGATGGCCGACCGATGAAAGTCGATCGAGCGATCGCGAGATGAACCAGGAAACGTTGTACAGTTGACCCAGAAAGCTGGGGTTTCAAAGCGGGTCGCCTCGGTCGAATCTATCGAACCGATCGCGCCCGCCGGTCGAGTCGCAAAGTCGCGCACTTCTCGCGCTCGCGGCCTTTCTTCTTCATCGAGTCTGTATCTTCGCTCGCTTCTCCGACGCGGCGACCGACGCGACGCGTTCGACGCGCGCGAGGCGCACAGGACGCCGCGCGTCCACTCGCACGAGCGCAGGTTCGGCGGGATACGAATCGCGCGAACCGTCGCGAACGTCGATCGCGGGCATCGCGCGCGCGCGAGGTCGGATCTCGCGACGGACCGCGACCGACAGCGCAGCGCGCGCGGGTCAGGTCGCGCGACGGACGGGAAGGAAGAAGAGGGAAGGAAAAGGCGCGAAGGAGCGCGCGAGCGAGGCGCGATGGCGGACGGACTGAAGATCACCCCGGAGAAGGAACTCGCGTTTCGATGTGCGCGCCCCCACTCCTCCTCCCCGCGCGGCCGTCGACGCGAGCGGCCCGCGTCGTCGTCGCCCCGCCCGCGCGTCGCGTTCGTTCGGACCCCCCAAAGAAAATAATCTCTCTCGCCTCGCAACGGATCTGTCCCTCACCCCGCCCGTCCCGCGATCGACCGACGCAGTCGAGCTCAAGAAGACGATCCCGACGACGATCAAGATCACAAACTCCGGGAAAGAGGAGACCGCGTTCAAGGTGAAGACGACCGCGCCGAAGAAGTACTGCGTGAAACCCAACACCGGCTTCGTCAGGCCGGGGGAGACGCAGATGATCCAGGTGATCATGCAAGCTCAGCGCGAGTGGCCCGCGGACATCAGGCGCGTTCTATGTCATCACACTGGTCCCCATACGACCGCGTCGGCGTGGTGCACGCCGTTCCTTAAGGACTTTCTCTCCCGGCGCCTCTCTCCGCCCGCCCCTCGCTCACGATCCCGACGCGCCGCGACGCCTCACGACTCCATCCGTCTGACGCGCCCCGCCGCCAACTCTGCGCCGACGTCGTCTCGTCGCGTCGAATCGAACCGAACGACCCTCCTCGCTCAGCGGGTGCAAGGACAAGTTCCTCGTGCAGACGACGCCGAGCAAAGGGAACGCGGACTTCGCGGAGCTATTCGCGAAGGGCAAGGCGGACATCACCGAGAGCAAGCTGCGGGTCGTGTACTCGCAGCCCGCGCCGCCGCCGAGCCCGGTGCCGGAGGGGGACGAGGCGCGTTCTATCTCACACCGGTCCCCATACGACCGCGTCGGCGCGGTGAACGCCGATCCTTAAGGACTTTTGCCGTCCTCTCTCTCCGCCCGCCCCTCGCGTTCAATCCCCGCCCGCGACGCCTTTCAACGCCAACTGACGCCTTTCAACTCCACCCCGACGTTCGCTCGTACGGAACGACTCGGAGGGCGTCAACTACGGGCCGTCGTCCATGGACGCGGGCGTCGCGCATCGCGGGCCCATGAGCGACGACGTGAGCGTTCTGCAGAGGGACCTGGAGCGGTACCGGATCAACAACGAGTCGCTGACGATGGATCTTAAGATGGCGATTCAGAACAACAACAGGGGCGCCGCGGCGGCGAAGGGATTCACGCTGATGCACCTGCTGCTCGTCGGTGCGTCGTCTTTCGGTCACAGCTTCCTATTTTTTCTCTTCGCGCTTCTTCCCCCGCCCGCCGTTACGCCGCCTCGTCCTTCTTCTCTCTCTCGCGTCCGCGGTACCATATCGATCTGATTCTCTTCTCCCGCGCCGTGCCGCGTCGTCTCCGTCTCTTCTTCAGCGTTTTTGTTCTTCCTGCTCGGCCTCAACGCGGCGAAGCGCCTCGCGTGAGCGCGACGACGAGACGTCGACGACGGATCGATCGACGCGCGCATTGACCGAGAGCGTTTCCTCCGTCTCGTCTCGCCGCGCGCAGCGATCGTCGCGTTTTTCATCGGGCACTACACGTGATCTGTCGCGCGAAGGACGGGACGGCCGCCGCGGAGAGCGCGCGTTTTGAGCGAAGACGGAGTAGAGCGTTGTATATAGAAGAACGAGCGATACACGACAGACTTTGTGTAGTAGTAAGTATCGTACAAATATATTCGAATGTTTTCCTCGTTTGCCCGCCCGGGAGAGAGCGTCCGCGCGCGATATCCCCCCGGTCGGAGGTACGAATTCGTAGTAGTAAGTGTAGCTGTAGTGTAGTGTTGGTACACGCCCGCGTAGGCGACCCGGTGTAATATCCGTTCGCCCCGGCGGCGTCCTTTATCAGTAAAGTACCCCCCGTAACCTTTCCCTCAAGATCAAATATGATCTGAAAACTGCGCGGCAACGAGCCCGCTGGCCGTCTCTTGCCTCAAGTCGTGCAGGTTCAACCCGCCCGCGCTTCGATGCAGCGACTCCATGACGCGCTCTGGCTTCACGAGCTCTCTCGTCCGCTCGCCCCCTTCCGCGCCGTCGACGTCCACGCCCGTCTCGTTCGCCATCCTCGTGACGAAGTGCACGAACGAGTTGAAGTTGTCATCCTCGAAGAGCTCGCGCGTCATGCGAAGAAACGTAAACGAAGCCATCGGCGGCAGAAGCGCGCCCGACTCCCACCGCGCGCTCTCGTTCCCTTCCCCGCGGCAGTTCGTGATGATCTTATCGTACGCGTCCTGGTCGAAGCGACACAGCGCGTTCTCGCCCGCCACCTTGACGCCGTGCCGCCCCGCGGCGGCGCGAATCTGTCGAAGCAGTCCCTCCGGCCCGCAGCGCGAAAAGAAGGGATGCTCGATGTCTCGCATCTCCGCGCACGTAAAGTTCAGCCTCGCCTCGTGCTTCGCGCAAATCTTCACGATCGGCTCGTACCCGTCCCGCTCCGGCGCGTAGTCCCCGCTCCGCGTGTTGAAGTACCCCGCGGTGAGCTCCGCGGCGTGCGACCTCGAGTTATACCACCAGTGCACCCCCGCGCATTTCAGCGCCAGCTGTACGCCGTCGTCGCTGGCGCCGAAAACGCCGCGCGCGCACTGCAGCATCCGATCGCCGTGCTCCACGAGCTCGCCGCTGTACCAGGAGAGGAAAAACTGCCCGTACTCCGTGTCCCACGACCCGAGGTGCGCGCGGAAGAACCCGGTCTCGTGCGGGAGGTTGTTGTACCCGCCCGCGTCGTGCGGCCCCGCGCCGCCCCACTCGATGTGGCCAGCCTCGCTCCCCGCGCGCGCGAGATTTCCAAGCGCGCGCTGGTCGTAGCACTGAGGGTCGTTCCATACGAGCGATGATATCGGGGTGGAGTTCAAAGGCGTCAGAAGCGGAGTTGAAAGGCGTCGAGGTGTGTCGGGATTGAAAGCGAGGGACCCTGGGCGGAGAGACACGCCGGGAAAAGTCCTTAAGGATCGGCGTTCACCGCGCCGACGCGGTCGTATGGGAACCAGTGTGAGATAGAACGCGCCTGAAACTCGCCGATGCCGGGGAACTGCCACTGCGACGACTGCTGGCGCTGCTTGTTCTCCGGGTACGCCGGGTATCGAAGCTCGCCGCACGGCCCGCAGCCGACGGAGATCTCCGAGAGGGTCTCCGTCAGCCCCGCCGCCTCTACCGAATCTCGAAAGCTCCGCATGAAGTCGCCGTAGCATTCCAATGGCGTCCGCCCCTCGAGCGTCTTCGCGTTGTCCGCCCACAACGAGATGACCTCCGGGTTGCGGTACCCGTACTGGTCCGTGAAGAACAGGTCCGGGTCGTCCACGGCGGCCTCGAGGACCCACCCGGGGAGCTTCACCTCGAAGTAATCGCCGACGTTGGCGCCGCACGCGTGAAACGACATCACCGCGTTGAGCTTCAACCCGGCGTTTGAAACCATCTCCATCAGGGTCAAGTACGCGTCCCAGTCGTACGACCCCGGGCCGTCGCGTTCGACGATCCCCCACCACACGTCGATCATCACGCCCTCGACGCCAATCTTCTTCAGCGTCTTGAGGCTCACCTCGAGCGCCTTGCCGTGTTGTAGGACGCCATCGCGCGTGACCACGTCGAGGGGCAGCATGACGAAGACGGGCGTCGGCGACGCGGCGTATGAAAAGTCGTGCACGATCGGAAAGTGGTCGCCGTCCAGGACGTCTCTGGAGTACATCACGTAGTCGTCCTTCTTCTTGGCGTTCTTGGCGTTCTTCTTCTTGCCGGCGCGATCCGCGCCGATAGGGAGCTTCTTTGACGCGGCGCCAGCTTTCGTCGGCGCCGCGGCGGCGGCGGCGTCGGCGGAGGGATCGACGACGCGCCCGCCGAGCGCCTGCTGCTCGATGGCGCCGCCGCTGAACGCGGCGAGGTGCCCGTTCCGAGCCATCTTCAGCGCGAGCTCGGGCGACAGCGTCTCCCCGGAGTTGAGCAGGTCCGTCCCCTTCGTCGGCGGCGCCGTCGGATCTTTGAGCTTGGAGTCGCGGCCGTCCGCGTGCGTCATCTTCACGAGCTCCAACTCGCGGTCCGTGTCCAACGCGTCGATGAGCTTCTTCTCAGCGCCGGGGGCCCCGCTCGAGGAAGAGCTTGAAGTGGAAGACGCCATCGTAAGCTTGCTCTGCGCGAACGCGATGGACGGGATAGACCCGCCGTGAGGGAGGATCGACGGCCGACGCGTCCCGACGTCGGACGATTTTGATTTTGATTTTGATCGCGCCTCCCCGCTCCCCGGCGCGTCGTCGTCGTCGTCGTCGTCGTCGTCCGGCGCGGCCAACGACATCGGGTTCCCGCCCTTCAGCGCGACGACCGCCGCCGCGGCCTGCGCGCGCCACGAGTCGATCCACCGCTGCGCGTCCGCGGCGCCGCCGGAGCCGATCGCGACGCCCGCCTTGGATTTCTTTCCTCCGTCTTTAGATTTCTTTCCTCCGCCCGCGCCCGCGCCGGCGCCCTTGCCCGCCTTCTTACTCCCGCGTCTCGCCGCGCCCGCGACGAGCTCGTCGCCGCGCTTCGTGTCGTCGTCCCACGCGGCGAAGCCGTAATCGCGCGGCGGCGCCGCGCGCGTCGACACGTCGCGCGGTCGCGACGACTCGCCGGCGGCGCTCGCATCGTCGTCGTTCAAACGAAAGCCCGCGCTACTCCCCGTACTCGAACGCGTCACGTTTTCGTCGGCGGGCGGCGAGAATCGCGCGATCGGGGGCGCGCGCGCGCGCGCCTCGGCACCAGGGTGCCGCGCCCGGCGCGTCGCGACGCCGCGCGCGGCGCCGCCCGGCGCGACGCCGCTCGCACATCTGCGCGCGGGGAAGGGAAACGAGGCGTCAGGGATCGGACAAGGCGGCGGAGCGACCGATCGCGCGCGTCGCGTCGCGCGTCGGATCGCGCGAAGGGACGCGCATCCGACTCAGCTTTTTTTGCCTGAGTGCGGCTCGCGAGGGGGGATTGGGGGGGACCCGCGGCCGCCGCGCGCGCGGCGCCGCGACGCGCGCGCGATCGTGCGCTCGCCGCCGCGGCGCCCCCTCTCCCGCGGATCGGAACCCTAACGACGCGTACGCGCGACGAAGAGCGAGACCGAGGCGGAGCGCAAGCGCGCCGCGGCGGGATCGCGACGCGCGCGGGGCGGGGGTAAACGGATTCGTCCACTCCGCGTCGCGTCAACGTCGAGGTGGAGGAGCGCGTCGCACCTGGTGCCGCCGCGATGGCGTCCGCTCCTTCCGTGCGACCCCACGCGCCCGCTGCTGGAGACGAGCGCGTCGTTCACGTGGAACACGGGCCGTTGCATCGCTTCCATGGCGCCTCAGATCCTCGCGCGGGGACCTCGCGTCGCGTCTCCGTCCGCGCGCGCGACGACCGGGATTGTCGGTCGAGAAGACGCCGCCCGCCTAAAAAAAGCGGGAGGACGGACGCCGAGCCGCGCTCGCGTTCGCGGCGTCGACGGCGGTCGCGACCTCGGTTCGCGCGGTGTGACGCGCGCGCTCGACGCTTCGCTCGCGTTCGAGGTCGATACTCCTCTCTCGCGCGCGTGACCGCGTCACCGCCGCGCCGTGCGTACTGCGTCGCTCGCGCGCCATTCGCCGTTCAAAACTCGACTCCGCGTCGTCACCCGAGGAATACCTAAGTGCACTTTATTGGCCGGCGCGAGGTTCGGGGGTACGCGATATCGTAGTACGCGAGATTCCGTATGCGCTTTTAGTTACCGCAGAATATCTGCGAGCCGCCACGCTGGAGGACGATGAAAAATCCAAAGTCGTCGCGCCCCCCTCGGAGTCGACGAGACCCCCGGAGTAAACAACGGAGGGCGAGCGGGCGCGGTCCGCGCAGTCCGCGCCGTCGCCGCGGAGGCAGGCACCGCCCCGATGCCGAGCCTCTCGAGACGCGCTTCTAAGCGCGCGCTCGGGTACGGCGCGTCCGCGGCGGTCGCCGCGTACGCGCTGCGCGCGGCGTATCTCGCCGCGGCGCGCGCGAAGGAGGCGCGCGTCGCGGTCGATTTCGGCGTCGGAAACGCGCGCGACGATTCCGAGGAGGTCGAGCCCGGCGACGACGACGCCGCGCGAGAGCGGACGACGTCGCGCGCGCGGCGCGCGGCGGCGCGCGGCGGCGGCGACGACGACCGCGGCGGCGTCGAGAAGGAGCTCGTCGCGCTCGAGCGCACCATGGACGCGCTCGCGGGAGGCGAGGACGCAATGGGGCGGGCCAAAACCGGGGCGGGAGACGACGCGACGACGACTCGAAGCGGCGGCGGGAGAGGAGGAGGAGAGTCGGACGAGTGGACGACGACGCCGCCGACGCCGACGACGACGACGACGGGCAGCGGCGACGCCGCCGGCGTCTCGCCGTCGCGATCCCTCGGTACTGTGGGACGGTCGCCGACGCCGGGCCCGCGCGACGAGACGACGCCGGAATTTTTCGCGAGCACGAAATTCTTCGCCTGCCTGGAGGTGCTACACACTGGTCCCCATACGACCCCGTTGGCGTGGTGAACGCCGATCCTTAAGGACTTTGCCCGGCGCATCTCTCCTCCCACCCATCGCTTTCAATCCCCGCCCGCGACGCCTTTCAACTCCAACTGACGCCTTTGAACTTCACCCCGACAGCTCGAGGAATCGCGCGAGCTGTTCGACGCCGCGGAGGAGTTCACCGTGCCGCCGAACACTGTCGTCTTCCGCCAGGACGACGACAGCAGCAGCGGCATCTACATCGTCGTGAAGGGCTCCCTCGGGGTGTACCTGCAGGAGAGGACGACGAAACACCCGGTGGGCGCCGGGGAGCGCGGCGGCGGCGGCGGCGGCGCCGACGCCTCCGGCGAGATCGGGGGATTCGCGGACGGCGACGGCGCGCCCGTGGGCCCGCCGTTCCTCACGAACATCCTCCGCGAGGGCGAGTCCGTGGGCGACGTCGACGTGCTCGACAACGCGCCGCGAGGCGTGAGCGTGATCGCGATGCAGGACGGCGCGACGCTCGTGCGCGTCACGCAAGCGGCGCTGATGACGTTTATTAAAAGGTGCGTTCTATACAAAAGTTTGTTTTTCACCCATCCTTCGGTTTCAACATTTGATCGCGTATCGTTTCAACTGACCGATGAACTATTTTTGTATGGAATGGCCCAAAGTCACCCGCGGACGCTCCAGACGTACCTGCAGCAGGCGGTGGCGCGGCTGTGGCGCGTCGCGCACTTCGTGTTGGTGGACTTTTTAGGGCTCCCGAGAGGCGGCGCGGGCGACGCGGTGCGGGTGGGTTCGGCCGAAGGAGACGGCGAGAGGGATGGCGGCGAGATCGAGCGCAAGGAGGACGTCCCCGCCGGCGCCCCCGCCGCCGGCGCCGGCGCTTCGAGACGTGCCTCTCATCGCGCGTCCCCCGCGGCGTCGCTGCTTCGGCACCTCCCCGCGTTGGAACGCGTCTGCGCGAGGCGGACGTTCGATCCCGGCGAGGCGCTCTACCACGAGGGCGACGACGCGGACGCGGTGTTCTTGCTGTTGTCCGGCGTCGCGCGCGCGGACGCGGTGCCGTGGCCCGCGGGAAACGGCGCGCGCGGCGCCGCCGTCTCCGGCCCGCGGCTCATCGGCGGCAGCGCGTTTCTCACGCGGAGCCCGCGGCAGGAGACGCTCCGCGTCGCGACCGCGGACGAGCTCGTCGACGGAGGAAGTGGAGTTGGAATTGGAATCGGAATCGTCGGAAACCGCGACGATTCGTATTCCGCTATTCCGAAGGGTGACGGTTCGTCTTCGTCTTCGTCCGCGAGCGCGCCGCCGTGCGTCGTCTTGGAGATCACGCACGCGGCGTTGGACGAGCTCCGCGCGTCGAGCGTCGAGGCGTACGTCGCCACCTTGCTCGCGACGTCGTGCGCGCTGTCGCACCTCCTGCGGGAGTTCATATCCCTCGGGTTGAACCGCGTGTGGCTCAGCGCGGGCGAGTGCGCGTTCGAGAGGGGCGAGGAGGCGACGTCGATGTTCGTGCTCATCAGCGGACGCATTCGGTTGACGCGCGGCGGGGACGCGTCGACGGGCGCCGGCGCGTCGCGGCGAGACCCTGGCGCGCGCGAGGAGCGAGGCCGAGGGGAGACGATCGGCGAGGCGCCGCTGCTCGGCGGCGGGCGGTACGCGTCGACGGCGATGTGCTTGAGGGACACGGAGCTGGTGCGGATGTCGCGGGGCGCGTTGACGTTGATTTGCGCGCGGAATCCGACGGCGGCGAGTCGTCTGTTGGAGGCGATGGCGAGAAAGCTGCACGACGCGAGGCGAGGCACGTTATCCTTCCCGCGCGCGCCGGACGTCGTCACGATCGCGCTCGTCCCCGCGAGCGCCGGGCGCGACGACGTCGCGCTCGCGTCGCTCGCGCAGGGCTTGCGCTGGGCGCTCGAGGGCTTCGGAAAGACGCTCTGGCTGGACGAGACGGCGGCTCGCGGCGTGTTCCCCGACGACGACCGCACGATGACGCGGCTCGCGTCCAAGTTTTACCGCTCCAAGCTCACCGCGTGGATGGCGCAGCAAGAGGAGCGGTACCGGTTCATAGTACTCCAGACCGACGCGAGCGCGTCGCCGTGGTCGCAGGTGTGCGTGTCTCAGGCGGACAGAGTCATCGTCGTCGCGCACGCGGACGCGGCGGACGCGACGCCGCGACCGCACGAGGAAAAGTTGCTGTGGCGACGGCGACGCGGCGCGACGACGGAGCTCGTCCTCGTCCACGCCCCAGGGTGCGCGCCGCGCGACTCGAAGCGATGGCGCGCGTGCCGTCCGTCCGTCGCGCGGCATCATCCGCTTCGCGTCGACGAGGAGGAGGACCTCTCGCGGTTGGCTCGGCACGTCGCCGGGCACGCCGTCGGCGTCGTCTTGACGGGCGGCGGCGGCCACGGCCTCGCGCACCTCGGCGCGCTGCGCGCTTTGGAGGACGCGGGCGTCCCCGTCGACGTCGTGGGCGGGACGTCGCAGGGCGCGCTCGTGGCGGCGCTGTACGCCGCGCACGCGTCCACGTCGCACATGCTGCCTCAGGCGCGTTCTATCTCACACTGGTCTCCATACGACCGCGTCGGCGTGGTGAACGCCGATCCTTAAGGACTTTGCCCGGCGTGTCTCTCCGCCCAGGGTCCCTCGCTTTCAATCCCCGCCCTCGACGCCTTTCAACGCCAACTGACGCCTTTCAACTCCACCTCAGGTGAAGGATCTCGTGGGCGCGTTGTCGTCGCCGCGGCGTCTGATCACGGATCTGACGTTGCCGGTGTTGTCGCTCTTCAGCGGGAAGAGCGTGGACGCTATTCTGAAGACGGCGCTCGGGGAACACGGCGACATCGAAGACCTGTGGCTGGCGTTCTTCTGCTGCAGCACGAACCTCACGCGCGGCGAGCTGTCCACGCACGTCCGCGGAACGACGTGGAAGTGCGTCCGCGCGTCGATGACCGTGTTGGGATTACTCCCGCCCGTGGTCTCGGAAGACGGCGACTTTCTCGTGGACGGCGGCTACCTCAACTCCATACCCGTGGACGTCATGCGCGAGAAGATGGGCGTCGAGACCGTCATCGTCGTCGACGTGGACGACGACGATTACCTCGCGTTTCGAAACCTGACCCCGCACGACGGCGGCCTCGGCGGGTGGAGGCTCCTGTGGGAGCGCGTCAACCCGTTCACCGCGGAGTGGCTCTCTCGGTCGTGGCTTTGGCGGCCGTGGAGCGCGACCCCCGACCGCGGCCCTCTTGCGCCGACCGCAACGCGCGCGCGCCCGCCGTCGTACGCCTCGCTGCTGAACGCGCTCATGCGCGCGACGTCCAATCGCGCGCTCGCGTCCGCGTCCAAGGATCACGAGATCAATCTCTACCTCCGCCCTCCCGGCGTCGCGAGCGGGTGGATCGCGCCGATGCACGCGGCGCGCGTCGACGCGCTCGTGCGACGCGCGCATCGACACGCGAGCGGCGCCATCGCGGACTGGCAGCGAGCCGCGCGCGAGGAGAGCACGGTCCGCGCGCGGTCGGCGGCGGCGGAGGCGGCGAGGAGGGAGGCGCGCGCGCGGAGCGGGGGACGGCATCGATTGGGCGCGGGCGCGGCGGCCTCCGCGACGTTTGCGGCGGGCGCGGCCGGCGCGGCGACGCCGCCGCCCGAGACGGCGGCGGCGGAAATGGCGTCGGAAATGGCGACGACGACGGCGGAGGTGGCGAAGCCCGTCGTCGCGAAGAGACCGAGCGGAGTCTCCGCGGGACACGCGAAGAAGCCGAGCGTGACGCTGCCGTCCGCACTGACGGGCGCGTTCGGCGCGCCGCCGCCGCCCGCGACGTCGGAGCAGACGAGCTGGAGCCTCCCGTCGTCGCCGTTCGCGACGACGACGACGACGACGACGCCGCCGCCGACGACGACGACGAACGCGGAGAAGAAGGCGACGACCGCGGAGTGCGCGAAGCGAAGCGCGTCGACGGAGAGCTTCGTCACCGCCTCCGCCGGCGGCGGCGGATCGACGAGCGCGTCGTCGTTCGCGTCCGTCGGCGGCGCGGGGGGGGGCGGTGACGAGTCCGCGTCCGCGTCCGCGTCGGGCGGGTCGCTCACCCCCGACGACGACGACGGCAACGCGCGGCGGGCGCTCGACGGCAGCGCGCTGATGGCGCTGAGGTCGTCGCTGTACGGCGGACGCCGGTCGCCGCCGCCGCCGCCGCCGCCGCCGCCGCCGCCGCCGAGGGAAAATTTGAGCGCGTCGACGCCGCGGCGGCCGAGTCACCGACGGAGTCTCTCCGCGGACGGCGACGCGATTCGCGCGGCGATCTCGGCGCGCGGTGCGGGACACGGCTACGGCGTCTGGATCGGCGCGCGCGTCGGCGCGTCGAGGGAGCGCTCGAGGGGAGCGCCGGCGACGGGCGGCGGCGGAGAGGCGGCGGCGGCGGCGGCGGCGGCGGCGGACGCGGACGCGGGCCCGGGTTCGGCCGCCGCGTCGGTCGGCGCGCCGCTCCGGGCGAAGCGGATCGGCGCGGTCGGCGAGGACCGGCGACGGTCGTTCAGCGACACGGACTTGGTGTCGTCGTTCGGCAGCGCGGACGCCGCCGCGGACGCCGCGGGGTGACGCGCGGAGAGTGACGCGGGACAAGATTTCGAACGATTTCTTACGAAGGTTGAATTTTCCGCCACCGAAAATGTACTACGTACTAAGCGTACATTTCTATGTGTATACAGTCACAGTGCACGTTGCATCACACTTTTTGGCCTATCCGGAACCCTTTTTTTGTGGCGGACCGCGACCGCCGCCGATTGTCGTAACTATCATCACACCCCGCCCCGCCGCACGGCCTCACGACCGACGCGATGGCCATGGCTTTCGCCGCTTCCGTCTCCTCCGCGGCCGCGCTCCGCGTCAACGCGCCCGCCCGCAGGTCCGCGACGCGTCCTCTCCCCCCCCGCGCGTCCACGCGTCGCGCGCGCGCCCGCGTCGTCGACGTGGCGAGTCCCGGAACCGTCGCGACGACGCGACGTCCTCCCACCGCCGTCTCTCGTCGTCGTCCGACTGACCTCGACCCCGTCCTCCCTCTCTCTCTCCTCCGCTTCCTCCACCTCCTCACAGCAGGTCCGCGCCCGCGCGCCGCGGCGCGCTCACGATCCGCGCCGGGACCATCTCTACGAACGACTTCAAGGTTGGCGTCAACGTCGAGGTGGACAACGCGCCGTACAAGGTGGTCGAGTTCATGCACGTCAAGCCCGGGAAGGGCTCCGCGTTCGTGCGGTCCAAGCTGAAGAACTACCTCACGAAGAGCACGAACGAGAAGACGTTCAGGGCGGGGGAGAAGCTTCAGACCGCGGACGTGGAAAAGCGCACGATGCAGTACACGTACAAGGACGGTGAGCAGTTCGTGTTCATGGACATGGAGACGTACGAGGAGACGCGCATCGACGACGACGATTTCTCCAAGTATCTGCTGGAGGGGCAAAACTGCGAGGTGCTCTCGTGGAACGACAAGGTCATCGGCGTGGACCTGCCTCTGAACGTCGAGCTCGAGGTGACGATGACGGATCCGGGCGTGAAGGGGAACACCGCGTCGGGCGGGGACAAGCCCGCGACGGTGGAGACGGGCGCCACGGTGATCGTGCCGCTGTTCATTCAGATCGGCGAGAAGATCGTCGTCGACACCACCAGCGGGAAGTACGTCCGAAAGGTGAAGAAGTGAGCGGCGGCGTCGTTGAAGGCGGCGAGTCGGGAGATTACATAAGCATGGGGAGATTACATAAGCATGGATCGCCCGCGCGCACTTGGCTTGTAATACGCATCGCACTATTATCACATCGCGCGCGAACGCTCGCCCAGAGTCTAATAATAACGATTAATATTAGGTCGCTGAGGTGCGTTCTATACACTGGTTCCCATACGACCGCGTTGGCGTGGTGAACGCCGATCCTTAAGGACTTTTCCCGCGTATTCACTCCGATTCGCCGCAGCCACCCGCGTCTTCCGCCTCGGCGATGCAGCGCCGAATGATCCCGAGCTCCTCCTCGTCGCACTCGACCCATCTCCCTTCACGCGTCCCCCTCAACCCGATCCCCATGATCTCCGTCCTGTGCAGGTTAATCACGCGATAGCCCACCGCGTCGAGCATCCGGCGAATCTGCCGGTTCCGGCCCTCGCGCAGGGTGATCTCCAACGTGCGCGCGCCGACCACGTTGATCTCGCACGGCAGCGTGCGCGCGGTGAGGACCCTGTCCACGCGGTCCCTCTGCACGGGCGTGGATATCACGACGCCGTCTCGCAGCATTCGAACGTCCTCGGGTCGCACGACCGCGTCCACGACGACGAGATACTTTTTATCGCGCTTTCGCCCGCTTCGCAGCGCCGCGTTGGGCAGCCGACCATCCGAGGTGAGAAGGATCAAGCCCGTGCTGTCCTTATCGAGCCGTCCGACGGGGAACAACCGCGCGTCCGGGTAGTTCACCGCGTCGACGATGTTCGTCCGGTCGCGCGCGTCCGTCGTGCACGTCACCCCGCGCGGCTTCCAGTACTTCACGTACTTGAACCGCGAGCCGCGGGACGCCGCTGGCGATGACGACGTGGCGCTCTCCCGTGATTCATCGATGACGTTGAGCGTCTCCCATCGCACTCTCTCGCCGCGCAGCTCGACGACGTCCCCGGGGAACACCATCGCCCCCGCGGCGACCACCGCGCCGTTGACGGTCACCGCGCCCGACGCCACGAGCCGGTCCGCGTTTCTTCGCGACGTGAAGTCCTTGAAGCATTTGTTCACGCGAACGCCCCCTCTCGAGGCGCTCGAGGCGCTCGAGGCGCTTGAGGAGGACTCCCGCGTCGCGTCGTCGTCGTCATCCTCGTCCACCTCCTCCTCCGACCGCGGCCGCGGCGTCCTCGCGGACGACGACGACGGCGGCGGCGACGACGACGACGACGACGACGACGACGACGACGACGACGACGACGACGACGACGACGACGACGCGCCTCGCCCGCCGCGTCCGCGGCGCTTCGCGACGTCGACGACGCGGAACGCCTCGTCGTCCCGCAGCGGCGTCGCCGTCGAGCGCTCCCACGCCCTCGCGCGGCTCGGGCTCGCGTATCGCCACGCCCCCTCCTCGCCGCGCGCGGCGCCGCGCACGTCGGACGCGTCGTCGTCGAACGACGACGCGTCGTCTGCGTCTCGTCGTTGTCGTCGAATGCGCTCGCCCCACCCGTCGCCCGCGGGCGGCGCCTCTCGCGGGGCGCGTCGTCCGGTGCCCCCGGCGCCGCGTCCGCGCGCGCCGCGCGCGCCGCGTCCGCGCGCGCCGCGCGACGGCGGCGCGGGGCCGCGGCCCGCGAGGCACAGCGCCCCGACCGTGCGTGCCGCCATGCGGGCGCGACGATGGATGGCGTGTGGAAAAAGCGCTCGTCGACGCGAACGCGTAAAAAGCGTTCTCAGCATGGCTTACAAACGTTTTTCACCCACCACTCAGTTTCAACGTTTGATCGCTTCCCTTTTCAACTGACCGATGAACTGCTTTCGTGGGAATCGCTCTCGGACAACTACGGCCCACGCCAAGGGACGGCCACGTTGAAGCCAAGTGGATAAACCGCGGCGCGGCGGCGTCCCTCACTTCCGCGCGCGCGAGGCACGCCCTCGCCCTCCCGCACGGCGCGTCGTCGTCGTCGTCGTCATGTCCGCGTTCACCGTCGCGTCGTCCGTCGCGTCGCTCGCGTCGCGCGCGTCGTACGCCCTCGCGCGCGTCGCGTCGCGCCGCGCGTCGAGGGCCGTCGCATCGTCGCCGCCGTCGTCTCGTCGGCCGCTGACGTCGTCGCCCGTCTGCATGGGCCGCAAGGCTGCCAAGGTGGCGGCGAAGAAGCAGAAGGGCGAGGCTAAGCGCACGAAGCTGTACGGCAAGTACGGCAAGCTCATCGTCGCCGCGGTCAAGGAGGGCGGCGGCGCGGACCCCGTTTCGAACACGCAGCTCGCGCGCGTCCTCGCGGACGCCGCGCGCCTCTCCGTCCCGAGAGAGCTCGTCGACCGAAACATCAAGCGCGCGACGGATGGCAGCCAGGCGGACTACATGGAGCTGACGTACGAAGCCTACGGCGAGGGCGGCGTCGGGATCGTCATCGAGGTGTTGAGCGACAACGTCAACCGCGCGGCGGCGGACACCAAGGCGACCATCAACAAAAACGGCGGCAAAGTCGCCGAGCCGGGATCGGGTGCGTTCTATACACTGGTTCCCATACGACCGCGTTCGCGTGGTGCACGCCGTTCCTTAAGGACTTTTCCCGGCGCATCTCTCCGCCCAGGGTCCCTCGCGTTCAATCCCCGCCCTCGATGCCTTTCAACGCCAACTGACGCCTTTCAACTCCACCCCGACGTCGCTTGTATGGAACGACCCTCAGTGCTCTTCAACTTTGAGCGCAAGGGCGTCATCACGATCGACTGCGCGCTCGACGAGGAGGAGAACGTGTTCGAGGTGGCGTGCGAGAACGGCGGCGACGACGTCGTCCCGAGAGAGGACGGCGAGGACGGGTTCACGATCTACACGGAGGTGCAGGGGTTCATGCAGTGCCAGAGGGCGCTCGGAGACGCGGGGTTCGAAATCAACCCGGACGAGACCGCGCTGAAGATGATTCCGCTCGCGTCGGTGGAGGTGAGCGACGAGGCGGCGGAGGTGAACGAAGCGCTCGTGGAGAAGTTGCTCGAGCTGGAGGACGTCGACGCGGTGTACACGCAGTGAGTGATGATTAATACGGATGAACGACAGACGCGCGGCGGGTTGGAACGAATGTAATCGGAGATCACGCACGACAATATTTTTTTCAGCGGCGAGTTATAAGATACGTAAACATCATCACCATCACCGTCTCGCCGCACTCGCGATGGTCGCCGCGGGCGCGCGGAAGGGCCTGACCGACTTCTACGCCAAGGAGGCGAAGCGGTTGGGGTACGTCGCGCGCTCCGCGTTCAAGCTCCTCGAGCTGAGCGACAGGTTCGGGATACTGCGCAAGGGCGCGCACGTGCTCGACCTCGGCTGCCATCCCGGCGCGTGGACGCAGGTGGCGTGCCGCGCGCTCGGGCACCCCGACGAGGGCGGCGGCGTCCTCGGGGTGGATCTGAGAGAGACCGAGCTCGGGACGCTTCGACACGTGGACCGCAGGGCGCGCTTCGCGGTGGCGGACGCGACGACGCTGTGCGAGAAGCGCCTTCGCGCGCTGCGGGGCGGGGACGGGGACGGGGACGGGGACGGGGACGGGGACGAATCGATAGCGACGCGGCGACGGACGCGACCGTTCACCGTCGTGCTGTCGGACATGGCGCCGAGCACGACCGGCGCCGCGGACGTGGACGCCGCGCGGTCGTACGAGCTCGCGGAGGCGGCGGTGAGGATCGCGCTGGGCGAGCGCGCGCTCGACGTCCTGTACGACGACGACGACGACGACGACGACGACGACGAAGGATCGTCATCGTTCGGGCACCGGACGAGCGCGATCTCGTCGAGTCCGGATCCCGACGGCGGCGACCGCGGCGGGCGCGAGGAGACCGGCGTCCTTCGCAAGGGCGGCTCGCTCGTCGTGAAGCTCCTCGAAGGCCCGGGCGGCGGGAAGGCTGACCTCCAGGCGGTGTGCGCGCGCGCGTTCGACAGAGTGCGGTGGTACCGACCGAGGGCGACGCGGCGCGATTCGAGCGAGGTGTTTCTCGTCGCGCGCGGGCGGCGGTGATGGGAAGGAAGTCATGTAGTACAGTAGGAGATGCGCGGGCGCGTGAGGTGGGCGATGATAAGATAAACTAGTTAGGTGAGATACTACAGTAGTTTCGACTCGCTCAGAGCGCGCGCTGGCGAGGAAGATCGATCGCGCGCGTCATCCCGTCGTCGTCGTCGACAGCCGCCACTGCCAAATCGCGGCGAAGACGACGCCGAGGACGCCCAACGCTATCCCTCCGAAGAGAAGATACTCCAGCGACGTGAACGACGCCGACGCGGTCCTCGTCGCCGTCGCGGAAGAAGAAGAAGAAGAGGACTCCCCGCACGTCTCGCCCTCCGCGGCGCCGCACGTCGCGCACGACCCCCCGCCGTCTTTCGCGTTCTTCCTCTTCTCCAGCTCGGCGTCCAACGCGGCGAACATACCTCCCTTCCTCGCTTTGACCACCGTCCCTTTCGTCGCCGTCGTCGTCGTCGTCGTCGTCGTCGTCGTCGGCGGCGGCGGCGGCCTCGGACGCGCGCTGGTCCGCTCCTCCACCTCCAGAACCTCCCCCCTTACGTACCACCGCGCCGACTCGATGATCTTCACGACTGCCGATTTCCCCATCAGCCGCACGCGCTCCGCCTCTCCGCCCGGAAGCAACACCTGGACGTAGCTCTTCGTGTGCGCGACGAGTGAAATCCCGTCCTTCGCGATGTCCGTGACCCAGACGCGCTGCGTCGTCCCGACGAGCGCGCCGTGCGGGAGATAGGATTCGATGTAATTCGTGAGCTCACGGCTGCGGCGTTTCACCTCTCGCGAGTTGACTTTTTTCATGCGCGCCGCGGGCGTCCCCGGGCGCGGGTAAAACTGCGACAGGTGCAGCTCGATGAAGTCGTACTTCCTGCACAGCGCCATCGTCATCTCCCAGTCCTCCTCCGTCTCCCCCGGGAAGCCGCAGATGATGTCCGTCGCGATCGTGATCCCCGGGACTCTCTCGAGCAGCGTGTCGACGACTTTGGGTCGGGTCGTTCCATACAAAAATAGTTCATCGGTCAGTTGAAAGGAGGCGCGATCAAGTGTTGAAACCGAACGATGGGTGAAAAACTTTTGTACTCGTAGAACGCACCTTTTTCAAAGTCGGCGACGACGTACTCGCGCTTCATTCGCCCGAGCACCGCGTCCGAGCCCGCCTGCACCGGGATGTGAAGGAACGCGTACACGCCCGGGTGGTGCATCGCCTCCGCGACCGCGTCGAGGTGCGCGAGGATGTACGGCGGGTTCGTCATCCCGAGCCTCAACATGCAGCTCCCGTCCTTCGGAAGCGCCGCCGTGACGTCTCTCAGCAACCGCGTGACGTCCGTCCCGAGGTCGATCCCGTACGCGCCCGTGTCTTCGCTAGACAGCCATATCTCCGTGACCCCCTCCGCGATCGCGGTCTGCACGCGAGCGACGAGCGCCTCAGGCGCGTACGACCCGAGCTCGCCCCGCGCGTGTTTGGTCTTGCAGTACGTGCACTTGCCGAGGCATCCCGTGGAGAGCGGCACGATCTCCACGTGTTCGTTCCTCCGAATCTTCGGCAGGTCCAACGCCGGGAGCGTCTTCTTCGCGAGCATGCGCACGGCGTCGCCCGCGAGCGTGCGCTCCACGGCCTCGACGACGCGGTCGATCTGCGTGACGCCGAGGAGGGTGAGGTCGTCCAGTTCTCTCGCGTATTTGTCGCCCTGCGGGACTGCGAACGTCGGGGTGGAGTTCAAAGGCGTCAGAAGCGGAGTTGAAAGGCGTCGAGGTGTGTCGGGATTGAAAGCGAGGGACCCTGGGCGGAGAGATGCGCAGGGGAAAGTCCTTAAGGATCGGCGTTCACCACGCCGACGCGGTCGTATGGGGACCAGTGTACAGCACGCACCGCAGCCGGCGATCACGAGCTTCTTCCCCGCCGCTTTGCCTCGTTCGATGACCGTGTTCATCGCGCTCTGCGACGGGTTCTTCACCGTGCACGTGTTGACGACCCACAGGTCCGCGTCCTCGGGCGAGGTCGTCAGCGTGTACCCGTACGCGCTGAGCTGCCCGGCCATGAACTCGGAGTCGCTGATGTTGTGCGAGCACCCGAACGTTCGCACGTGCACCTTCGCGCGTCCCGGGACGACGGACGCGGCGTTTGGACGCGCGAGCGCGAAGTCGTCGTCGTCGTCCGGCTCCGGCTCATAGGGCTCGTCCTCGTCGTCGTCCACGTCCACGTCCTCGACTCGGTCCGGCGGGACGTCGCCGATCGCGGCGTTCGTCGCCGCGCACGCGCCGAGGCCGCCGCCGCGCCGAACGCCGCGCGATCCGCTCTCGGCGGTCGCGCGGCGCCTCGTCGCGACGATCGGCGGGAGGTCGCGCGTGACGCGGATCCCGTCCGACGTCTCCGCGCCGCCGATATCCTCGAGGTCTTCCACCAGGGTGCCCGCCTCGTCCGGCGGCATGACGCGCGGCGTCGTCGTCGCGAGCGGTTCGGTTCAGTTCAGTTCTGTTCTGTTGTCGCGCTCCTCGCTTCCTCCCTCAAGCCTGCGCCTCCTTTTCCGAGCGCCCGCCCCGAAAAACCAACCGACCGCGGCGCGGCGGCCCCCGAATTAGACCGTCGTTTCAAGGGTCCTCCGCGCGACACCTCACCCGAGTTGGATGTTCCGACGGGGGTTTTCTCTTGGTTTATAACTCAACGCGCGAGGCGTGATATTTCCAGAGGGAGTACGTCGGTCGCTTTATGAGAGAGCGTCTTTCGCGCGTGCGTTTTGCGCGAGCTATGATTCGCTGACGCGTCTCGTGACTTGGCATTTACCAATGAGAACGACGAATTGCGCAAAACCAAAAAACCAAAACCGAAACGAAAACCAAAACCCAACGTTTCGGGAAATTCGCCGCCCCCGCCCCTGTTATGTCACGTGCGGCGCGGAATCTTTCGCAGATTGTCCTCGTCACGCGCATAAAGCGTTCCAAAATCACTATCTTCGTTTTTGAGCGTCGTTTTCAGACTGCGTCCCATACATGCGCGGGCGTCGAAAAACGACATGCGAGGGACGAAAAGTCGGCGCGAAGTCAGGGTTCGTGAGATCGGAGATTCTCTCGTTGAATGCGTCACGGAGTCCCGCTTGGTTCCATGTCTCCATAATCTCACACGCGGCGCGCGACACCTCGCCGGCGCCCTCCTTCCGTTCGCGCATCGCGACGTCGAGAACACGTCCTCACTGTCGTCTACGAGCGCGCGTTGCCCCGTAATCGCGGAGTAATCTCTGGTGCGCGCGCCTTCGCGCGTTTTCCGGAACACATCCGCTGTTTTTCTGGGCCGGCGCTGCGCGAGGCGTAAAGCGTCGCGGACGGTGCCGGAACTCGCGCGGCGGCGCCGCGCGCGCGGTCGGAAAACGTCCGCGCGCGCGCGCGGACGGTTCCTCACGCCGTGAAGAACGTCCCGCGAGCGCGCGACGCGGTCATGCGACCGCTCGCGCGGCGCCGTCGCGGCGATTCAGCCGACGCGTCCGAAGTTCGGTTGTTCTGTGTTCGGGCTTCGTTCGCGTCCCAGAACCAGATCGTGCTCGCCCGCCGCTCTCCCGCGCGACGACGACTGACGATCTCCTCGCGCGCTCTTCGAAACAGATCAGATGGTCGACGCGTTCAACGCGAACTTTTCCCTCGACGGCCTCGGCCTCGAGCTCGGGCGGTGCGCGAACCCGTCCCCGCGAACGCGCCGCGTCGCGTCCCCCCCCCACCGCCCCTCTCCCCTTTTTTCTAGAGGGGCGCGTTCGTTCTCTCGGGGGAATCGAGAAAAGCTTCGGCAACCCCCCCCCCCCCCCCCCCCCCCCCCCCCCCCCCCCCCCCCGCCCCCCCGCGCCCCCCCCCCGCCCCCCCCCCCCCCCCCCCCCC
>Ga0181560_10000498_pt1 | contig 35478 bp, 18 predicted proteins | sample 011ome_20_FD_133751 | JGI IMG/M metagenome (GOLD analysis project Ga0181560, IMG submission 133751) | Coastal salt marsh microbial communities from the Groves Creek Marsh, Skidaway Island, Georgia - 011509CT metaG (megahit assembly) | ecosystem: Environmental > Aquatic > Marine > Intertidal... | reverse complement strand
CGAGAGATGAGAGATGAGATATGAGAGAGAGAGAGAGAGAGAGAGAGAGAGAGAGAGAGAGAGAGAGAGAGAGAGAGAGAGAGCGTGGGGGTGGCGGTCTGGTGGACGACCGAACGACGAGAATGCGACGCAGCGGACGGTGCGCGTCAATTAAAACAATCATCAATCAGTCGCGGCGTCCAACCTACAGCATCCCCGCGATCTCCGTGTCCGCCTTCGCGAGCTCGAACAACAGCGATTCGTCGAAGAACTTGTTCACGCTCACGTCCTCGCTCATCCCCTTCCGTCGTCGCGTCTTCACCATGAACTCCCGAGCCAAGTGCTGCACCGGCGACGGCTCGAGCGGCCGCAGCGCGATCGATCGGTCGAGCGGGTCCCCCGGAACCACCGCCCAGTGATCGAAGTACGACACCCCGAACGCCTGCCCTTGCGTGTGATACCGTAAGTCGGTTTCGAACCCGAACGACTCGATCGCGGGAAGCAGCGCTTTCACCGTGTACACCGGCGTCCCCGGTTTCGGGGAGTCCCCGATAACGTGCCCGCGGCGCTTGGACAACACGGTGTAAATCGCCGACATGCAATCCGCGGGGGTTTGCACCTCGACCGCGTACACGGGCTCCATCAGACGCGGCGACGCCATCAGAAACGCGGAGTACGCGACACGCCGCGCGGTGGGAATGACCTGCCCGCCGCCGCGGTGCAGCGGCTCCGGCGCGACCGCGGCGTCGAGGATCTTAAACTTTACGTTTCGAATCGGCTCGTCGCAGAGCGGCCCCTCGCGCGTCCCCCACTGGAACCCCTGCACGACGCTCTCCCTGACCGCGTTTAACAAGTCCTTGTCAACCTCGGACGGTAGAGTGTCGTTCAGGAGCGCGTTCGCGCCGTGGTCGTCCGGCCCGAACGCCCACACGCTGCGCGCGGCGAGGACGTCCCAGTCGTACTTGTTTTGGAAAAAGTCCCCGAGCTTCTTCTTCGGCCACTTCAAGGACACCTCGCCCGTCTCGATGTCGTGCGCTAAACCTTTATCCAGCGGCTCCGCGATCATCGTAAACTTGTTCCGCTTGTTCGGCGTCTCCGCGAAGCACTTCAGCGACGACGTCTCGACGACGGTCTCGCAGAACGTCACGACCGGGTCCGCGACCTTGACCTCGACTTCGCTGTACAAGTCGCGCAGATCCTTCATGATCGAGTCCAGCATGATCTCCCCGGTGCCCATGATCGTGTGCTCGCCGCTCTCCTCCACCTTCGTCACCGCGAGCGGGTACGACTTGTTAATCTTCCTCAACCCCTCGACCATCTTCGGCAGGTCGCTCGGGTTCAGCGGCTCCGTCGCGATCTTCACCACGGACTGGTTATCAAACGCGAGCGGCCTAAACACGTGGACGTCGTCCTTCGTGAACTCGTCAACGAGCGTCGCCGTCTTTGAGATGCTCGCGTCGACGCCTTCGATCAAAACCCACGTCCCCGCGGTCGCGACCTCGATCGGGATCCTGTATCGCGCCTCGTACGTCCACAGATCCGTGACCGTCTTCACCGCGCAATCCTCCTCGTCGTCGGGGGAGTACGCCTCGCCGAGGACGCGAACGCGTTGGCCTTTTTTGAGCGTCCCGCTCATGACTCGTCCGAGCGCGTCGAACGCGCTCACGTCGGACTTTGGGTACAGCTTCGAGATCATCACCTGCAGCGGACCGTCCGCGTCGCAGTTTTTCATCGCCGTGACGACGTCCTCGCCGTCGTTCGCGCTCGCGAGCGGACCGCCGTACGCGTGAAGCACTTTATTCTCCGCGCCCCGCCGCGCCGTCGGGCAGTGCGACGCGAGCATGTCCACGAGCCCGCTCGCGTCGCCGAACACGGACCTGCACGCGAGCTTGATCAGAGGCTTCGTGTTCATCTTGTAGTCCGACGCTTTCAGCGTGACGCCAAACTCCGCAAGCACGCGCGCGAACGACGCCGGGTGCTCGCCGACGGCTTGCGAGTAAATTTTGTACAGCGGCTCGAGGATGAACTGCACGAAGCTCCGCTCGCCGCCGCCGGGCGGGGGTTTCTTCTTGAACGTACGCGTGTCGTCGTGGAAGTACACGTCCCCCCACAGCCTCCGCGAGAACTCTTTCGTGTTCATTTCGACCCCCTTAACGTCCGCGTAAAGCTTCGCGAACGAATGCAGCGTGAACGACCAGCCGTACAACGCGCTGCCGAAACACACCGTGCCGCGCACCGGGTCCGCGAACGGGCAGTTCTCGTCGCCGCCGTACGCAGCCTCGATGACCGCGTTGACCTCCTCCAGCGTGTGACGGAGTTTATGATACGCGTCCGCGGGCGGGAGTTTCAGTTCCAGGATGAGACGGTCGATCTTGTTGACGAAGACGCAAATCGGCAGTCGCTCCTTCGCCGCGTGTTTGATCAGCCGCTCGGTGTTGCACATCACCCCTTCCACCGCGTCGACGACGAGAAGGACGCTGTCCGCGAGTCTGTACGACGCGGTAACCTCGTCGCTGAAGTTGACGTGCCCGGGGGTGTCCATCAGGTTGAAGAGAAGGTGCTTCCCCGTCCCCGACGGCAGCGCCAAGGACATCGGCACGGCTTTGATGCTGATCTCCCGGTCCTGCTCGTCCAGACGCGTGTCCGTGTACCTCAACTGCTTCTCGTTCGACAGCCACTCGTACGTGATCTCGTGCGTCTGCTCCGTGAGCATGTCCATGAACGTCGTCTTCCCGTGGTGCAGATGCCCCGCGATCGCGACGTTTCGAACCAAGTTAGGGTTCCCCGAGAGCCCTTTCAAAAACTCCTCAGACACGTGCATCACCGGCGCGTCCCGCTCTCTCACCTCCACCGACTTCTTCTTCACCGGCGCGATGATCGGCTCCTCGAGCGCTTGCGCGTCCTCGTCCATGACGAGCGTCTCCGTCCCGGCGCCGTAGACTTCCTCCGCGCTCGGGTAGTACTTTTTGTCCTCCGCGAGAACGATCGCCGTCTCCGGGTTCGTGTCGTCCTCCTCGTCCATCAGACCGCCGCCGCCGGCGTCCGCGGGTTCGCCCTCGACGTCGCCGCGCGCTTCCGCGTCCATCCACGCGTCGTCCTGCGTAGGGGTGGGGGTGAGGGGTCGGCGGACGATCGATGGATCGGTTCGGGGAAAGAAAGGGCCTGGCGACGATCGCGCGCGGCGGATCGATCGACGCGATTCGCGTCGATCCGATCGGTCGGCGTCGACCGAGATCTGTCGCGGAGGCGCGGTGTTCGAGCGGCGGCGCGCGCACCTGCTGGTCATCGGCCGGCTCGTCGTCGCTCTCCAGCTCCGGGCCGACGTAGTTCCCGAACTCGTCGTACATCTCGTCGGCCATGGCGCCCGCGCGTTTTCCCCGACGCGCCGCTCGCGCTCTTTCTCTTCCTCACGGCCGAGGGTCGATCCCGCGCGCCGATCCTCGCTGACGTAGCCCCGGAGACGTCTTCCGCGCGCTCGCAAACTCCGCGGGACGCGTTTCGGGACGAAAGCGCGTGCGAGGGTCGCGTGCGTTCTCTCACGCCGCGCTTCGCCGCTGGCAATCAAGGCGGCGGAGGCGGATTCGCCCATTATATTATTTTCCTCGCGAGCGCGATGAGCGCGAGTTCGCGAGGAGCAGGCACTCACAGAAGAAATAATGCGTTTCCGCTTCCGAGGGCGTTCCCGGCGTCAGATCGGCGCGCGCGGCGCGCCGCGGTCATGAGCTGCGTCACCTCCGGCCCGTTCGGGCTATTCCCCGACTGCGACAACCTCGGCGGGTCCGTCTTCCTCACCGCGGTGTACGGCTTCGCGCTCCTCACCTCCGCGAAGCTCATCGCGGACGGCAGCGAGCTCCTCCTCGAGGTGCTCAGCCCGGGCGTCGTCGGCGGGCTCCTCCTCCCGATCCTCGGCTCCGTCCCGGACGCCGCGGTCATCGTCGCGTCCGGCATGGGCGCGTCCAAAGAGATCGCGCAACACGAGGTCGCCGTCGGCATGGGCACGCTCGCGGGCTCGGTCGTGATGCTCCTCACCGTCACGTTCGCGGGGTCGCTCTGGGTCGGGAGATGCGATCTCGACGACGCGACCGGTCAGATGATCCCGAAGACGCTCACGCGCGGCGCGTTCGAGTTCGTCGGCACGGGCGTCAGCGTGGACAAGGAGACGCGCCTGAACGCGCGGATCATGATCGCGTCGTGCGCGTGCTACCTCGTCCTCATCGTCCCCGCGTTTTTCGGCGACGTGAAGGACGCGGAGTTGGACGCCGTCGCCGCGGGCGTCGCTCTCGCGTCCGCGCTCGCGTATTGCGCATATCAGATCGTCCGCCCGGAGTTCCAAAAGCGGAGGATGCGCGCGGCGAAGGCAAGGCGCGCGCGGCACGTCGGCTCGCGCATGGCGCACAGGATCGGCGCGAGCGTCGGGGGACTCGTCGGCGCCGACGGCGTCGTCAACCCGCGGGCGTTGGACGCGATGTTCGACCAATTCGACGCGGACGCGGACGGCAGCGTGAACAAGGACGAGCTCAGGTCCGCGCTCGTGGCGATGGCGTACACGATGCGCGATTACGAAGTCTCCGACGACGACGTCGAGCACTGGCTAAGGGAGTTCGACTCGAACCGGGACAAGTTAGTGTCGAGGGGGGAGTTCCACGTGGGAATGGAGAGGTGGGTGACAGAGTGCGCGCGGCACGCGAGACTGACGCGCCGTCGTCGACCGCCGCGGACGCGGCCGCGGCGGGCGCGCGCGGCGACGACGAACGACGGCGGCGGGGGGAACGACGGGGCCGACGCGGACGCTGACGCCGACGCCGACGCCGGCCTCGAGCCGCTGCTCGCGCGCGGGTCCGGGGTCGCGTCCGCGAGCGAGACGTCCGACGCGGAAGAGCAGAGGGACGAGTCGGAGTCGGAGTCGGAGTCGGAGTCGGAGTCGGAGTCGAAGTCCGAGCCCGCGACGAAGGCGCAGATCGTCCGCCGGTCGTTCGCGCTCCTCGCCTGCGGAATGATCATGGTCGGTCTCTTCGCGGACCCGATGGTCGGCGCGATCACGTCGTTATCCCACGCGATCGGGCTCCCGTCCCCTTTCTTCGCGTCGTTCGTGTTGACCCCGTTCGCGTCCAACGCGAGCGAGTTGGTCTCGTCGCTGTACTTCGCGTCGAAGAAGAAGAAGAAGAACCTAAGTCTGACGTACTCGCAAGTGTACGGCGCGGTGACGATGAACAACACGATGTGTTTCGGTCTCTTCGCGCTCGTGATGCGCGTGCAAGACTTGCGGTGGGAGTTCAGCGCGGAGGCTGTCGTGATCGTCCTCGTGACCGTCGTCGTCGGCGTCGTCGGCGCGCGGTCCAAGACGTACGCCACCGCCGTCGCGTTCCCGGTGTTGGCGCTGTACCCGGCGTCCTTGGCCGTCGTCGTCCTCCTGGACTGGCTCGGGTTGAAGTGACGCGCGCGTCGTAGGTAGCGCGAGGGCCTAGTAGGTGTACACGTTGTGCGTTAGTCTAGCTAGTGAGCTGTCTGTCTCTTCTATAGAATCTACCAAGGTACTAGAACGACTACGGCGCGAGACTACGGCGCCCTCACGCGGCTTTGTGCGCGACGAGTCTCGCGGCGGCGCCGAACGTGTACTTCGCGATCTCCACCCTGACCGCCCCGCACTCGTACAACATCTCCGTGACCTCCTCCACCGCGGCCGTCGCGCGTATGCTCGCGCTGAGGTACCTGTACGCCTTGGCGTCGCGCGTGAAGAGCATCGCGACGAGCGGCATGACCAGCTCTAGCCACGCGTACAAAACGCATCGCATCGCGAAATTCTTCGCGGGAAACGCGTCCAATATGATCACCACCCCGCCCGGCGCGCAGACGCGGTACATCTCGCGCAACCCTCTCTCCAGGTTCGGGAAGTTACGCAGCGTGTACACGGTCGTCACGACGTCGAACGCGTCGTCGTCGTGCGTCAACGCGCAGACGTCGCCGCGCGTGAACCTGCCGCCTGGGACGACGACGCGCGCTCTGTCTAACATCACCGGCGAGCAGTCCACGCCCTCGACGTCGAGCTTCATGTCTTTATACCGCCACGCGAAGTACCACGACACCCACCCGGTGCCGCATCCGACGTCGAGGACCTTCGCGCGCGCTCGCAGGTACGGGCGAAGGAACGACAGCGCCATTAGTCGCCACAGCGTCGTTTGCCCTAGGGAGATGAACCAGTTCAGGAGGTCGTACGTCGGCGCGACGCGGTCGAACATGTCCGTCACGAACGCGAGCTTCTCGTCGCCTTGAAGGCGGTATCCATCTTCGGGCGCGTGCGCGTCGAACGCGGACGTGGACGCGCGGGGGGACGGCGCCATCGCGGACGGACGGTTTCCAGGGCGACGGGGAAAAAACCGAACCACGACGACGACGACGACGAGACAGGACGTCTCTCGCGCGCGCGTCGCGCGTCTTCGCAGGACTCGTCGCGCGGCGGCGGGAGAGCGTCGCGACCACCGAGACTATCGAACGCGCGGCGACGGGCTCGGTCGCGTCTCGCGCCGCGAGGAGGAGGAGTGAACGTATTCGTCTACCGTCATGTTACAACAAGCATGGTGCTGGAAATGCGACGAGTCCCTGATGCCTGCAGATGCACTGCTAAGTCACCCGTCGTCGACCGCGCCCCGCGCGTCTCTTATCCCCTCGCGTACAACACCCCCCCCTACCCACCCACCCTCGTTAGCCCACCCCCACCCCCACTCCCTCGCACGAACAGCGCGCGTCACCCCTCGATCGTCTTCTGCGCGAGCCTTCGCACTTTCCGGTTGTACGAGCTCTTATCCTCCGTGAAGAGCTGCGCCGCTTCTTGGTTCGCCGGGGAGCTCGGGTTGGGGTCCGTGAGCAGCGACTGTATGGACGTCAACAGCGTGCACACGTTGTGTATCGGCGACCACTGGTCTTGTATGATGTCCATGCACAAGGTGCCGTCGCTGTACACGTTCGGGTGGAACACCTCGGACGTGAATCGCACCCGCGGGGGTTTCTCCGGGTATTGCTCCCCGAACGTCATTCGAAGCGAGAACACGCCCCCCTCCCACGCCGTCTCGTCGGGTCCGAAGATCGTCGCGGACCACACGAATAAGTTGTCCTCGCTGTGCGGGGACGCGCTGCATCCGTCGGGGGGTTCGGTCTTGATCGCTCTCAGGTCGGACTGCAGGCGAAGGACCGCGGCGGTCTGCTGGTGCGCCGCGCCCGCCATCCGTCCGTCCGTCGCTCTCGTCCCTCGCCCTTCCCCTGTTTTCGTTTCTCGGCGACGACGGTTGACCACGACGCGCGAATCGGAGCGGCGGCGTCGGCGGGTGCGCGGGTTCGCGGACGGCAACGCGGGTCTCGCGCGTCGAGGACCTGAACAAGGATCGCGTTCGAAGAGACGAAGCGTTCGACGCGTGCGGTCGTCGCGTGGTGCGCGCGGTTGTGCCGCGCGGGGGGTCGTTTTTTCCCTCACCACCTCTTCTGCGAGGGGGAGCGGTCGGCGAACAGAACCGACCGGGCCCGGCGCGGCGGGATCTCCTCATCCGATTCCTGGCCCTGGGAGAGTGCAGGGGAGGGGGGCACCGCTGGCGATCACTCGACGCGCGCGCCCGTCGCTCGGTGACGCGATATGGCGTGCATCATCGGCGCCACCCAGGCGGCGCACGCCGCCGCGAGCGCTTCCTCGCGCGGATCCCGCGGACCGTCCGCCGCGACCGCGGCGACGACGCGCGTCGCCGCCGCGAACGGCGAAAAGATTCTTCGGAAGAATCGACCGTCGCTCGCGGCGAGCGTCCCGTCCCAGGGCTCGTCCTCGGCGCGACGCGTCGCGACCGCGCGCGCCATCGCGGACGGCCCCGCGGCCGCGGCCGCGGCCGCGGCCGCGTCCGCCGCGTCCGCCGCGTCCGCCGCGAAGCGCGCGGCCCCGCGGTCGACGCAAGCGGACGAGTTCCGCGCGCTCGTCGGCGCGGGACACAACCTCGTCCCGCTGTACCGCCGCATCTTCGACGACCAGCTCACGCCGATCCTCGCGTATCGATGCCTCGTCAAGGAGGACGAGCGCGACGCGCCGAGCTTCCTCCTCGAGTCCGTCGTCGGCGGGACGCAGACGGGGCGCTTCTCCTTCCTGGGCTCGCGCCCGTACCTCGAAGTGATCGCGAAGGAGTCGAGCTGCGTCGTGCTCGACCATCACGCTGGGACCAAGACGCGCTCGACCGAGTCCGACCCGATGGCGGTCGCGCAGCAGATCGCGACGAAGTGGCACCCGACGCGCACGGAGGGCCTCCCGGAGTGCTTCACCGGCGGGTGGGTCGGGTACACCGGGTACGACACGGTTCGGTATCAGTACCTGAACAAGCTCCCGTTCGGAGACGCGCCGACGGACGACCGCGCGTTGCCCGACCTGTGCCTCGGTCTGTACCGCGACGTCGTCGTGTTCGACCACGCCACGAAGCAGGTGTACGCGGTGCACTGGGTGGACACAACCGTCTTCGGCGGCGACGTCGAGGCGTCGCTCGAGGATGGCGAGCGGTGCCTGCACGATCTCGTCAAGGCGCTGCAGCCGTCTTCCGCGCCGACGTTGCCGTTCGGGGAGGTGTCGATGTCGCTGACCGCGCCGCCGACGCCGCCGGCGGACAGCACGATGACGAAAGAGGCGTTCTTGAACGCGGTCGCGGAGACGAAGGAGCACATCGTCGCCGGGGATATCTTTCAGCTCGTGTTGTCCCACCGGTTCCAGAGGAGCACGTTCGCGGATCCGTTTGAGGTGTACCGCGCGCTGAGAGTCGTGAACCCGTCGCCGTACATGATTTACCTCCAAGCGAGAGGGTCGATCATAGTCGCGTCTTCGCCGGAGATTTTGTGCAGGACGGATAAGCACCGCACAGTGGTGAACCGCCCGCTCGCGGGGACGCGCATGCGCGGGAAGACGAAGGAGGAGGACGACGCGCTCGAGCTCGACCTTCTCGCGGATGAAAAAGAGAAAGCCGAGCACGTCATGCTCGTCGACCTCGGAAGAAACGACGTCGGCAGGGTGAGTAAAGCCGGGACGGTGAAGGTTGAGAAACTCATGGAGATTGAGCGTTACTCGCACGTGATGCACATCTCTTCCACGGTGACCGGGTCGCTGTTGGAGGATTTAGGGCCGTGGGACGTCCTGAAGGCGGCGCTGCCCGTCGGCACCGTCTCCGGGGCGCCGAAAGTGCGCGCGATGCAGATCATCGACGAGCTGGAGACGACGCGACGGGGGCCGTACGGCGGCGGCGTCGGGTACGTCGGGTTCATGGGCGAGATGGACATGGCGCTCGCGCTGCGGACGATGGTGATCCCGACGGAGCACAAGGAGAACCTGTACGAGTTCAGAAACGGGATCGAAGGGAAGTCGCGACGGGAGTGGACGATTCACTTGCAAGCCGGCGCGGGGATCGTCGCGGACTCGAATCCGGAGAGCGAGTATCAGGAGACGGTGAACAAGGCCGCGGCGCTCGGGCGGGCGATCGATCTCGCGGAGGAGGCTTTCGAGGACGTGTGAGTCGCGTTTACGGTGGCGGCGTCGAGTCCATTAATCGAAGTTACTTCCGTACAATTTTTACCTGACCTTTAAGCCAGTGCGGAACGACCCCACTCGCGTCGCCCTTCTCTATCTCACGCGTGTCGCCGCCCTCGTCCGTCTATGAACCCCGGGAAGATCTCGGTCGTCGTTGCCCTAATTCAAACGCGCGCGCTTTTCGTTCGCGCACAACCAAACGCGCGCCTCCCCGCCGTCGCCGCAGCACCCTCCGCGCTCGATGCTTCCGACGACCCCGACGACCCCGCCCGCGCTCGGCGAGAAGCGCTCGCGCGCGCTCAAGACGCCGCACTCCGCGCCCGCGCGCGAGCGCCCGCGCTCGGGGACGAGCGTCCCCGCCGCGACCCCCCGCGGCGGCGCCCCGCGCGAGGTCGAAAAGGCAAAGACGAACGCGACGAAGAACGACGCCGCCGAGGAGGCGACGGATCGTTTCGCCGCCGCGCTCGAGGCGCACGTCCTCGCGAAGCAAGACGTCGTGACCGCGCTGGAAGAGTACACCGCCGCGATCAAGGTGACCGCCACGGCGCGCCGCGGTTCCTTCGCGCCCGTCTCTCTCGGTCGCGCGCGCTTCTCTTTTCGTTCAGTTTCTTTGCCAAAAGAAACCAAACCCTAACGCGCGCTCTCGCACCGCAGGAAGAGAAGAAGGCCTCTAACGCGCACGCGCGGGCGTTCATCTCGAAGCGCGACTCCGTGGAGATCGCGCGATCCGCGGAACGGCGCGCGAGCGTCGGGAGTCCGACGACGCGAACGTCGAGCAGAGCGCTCAGGGAGAAAGAGACCGCAGCCGCCGCGAAAGAGAGCGTCGACGGAGTTCTCGCGCGGGCGACGCTGCGAAGGCAGGCCGCGACCGCGGCGCTCACCGCCGCGCAAGACCGCGAATCGATCCTCGCGCACGAGCGGTACGAGATCACGTCCGTGGTGAACGAGGTCGCGGGTCACGCCGCGACGAGGGCGGCGGCGGCGTCGACGCCCTCGCCGTTCGCCGCCGCCGCCGCCGCCGCCGCCGCCGCCGCCGCCGCCGCGGCTTCAGGCGCCGGCCGAGCGACCAGGCCCCGATCGAGGCTCGGGACGCCGTTCGCGACGGCGGCGACGCCGTCGCCGTCCAATCGCCCGATCACGCGCTCGTACGTCGAGCGGAGGGCGACGGACGTATCGCCTTTGTCGGATTCCGCGAGCCCGCCGGCGACGAAGCGGCAGCTCGTGGCGACGGCGTCGGACGGCGGCAACGGTGAAGAGGACGACGGCGACGCGTTCGTCGCGCCGAGCGCGGAGGACGCCGCGGAGGCGGACGCGCTCGCGGACCTCTTCAAGAGCTCCGCTCGCATTCCGTGATTCGCGCGGGGAGCGAGGAGAAGGAGGAGATGGGGGCGTGACGACGGGACTGGGATGCATCAGAACACGAGTGAAAGACGAGAACGAGTGTGCGTGAACGCGTTGAAACGAAACGATAACGTAACGATACGAATGCGTGCTTACGGTCATCTTATGACTTCTCATATTCTAGTAGTAGAGAACCATCTACGGTACTCACGGTGTGATTCACATCAGCCACTCAGCGCGTGCGGCTTCTCCTCCCCCTGCGCGGCCGCGTTCTGCGAGAACGAGAACCCGCCGGCCGCGTCCTGTTGCTGCAGCGCGCTGAGAAAATTTTGCATCGCGAGCGGGTTATTCATCAAGCCCGCCATCATCGTCGGTTGCGAGGCCAGGACATTCATGAGCAGGGGGTTTTGCATGAATTGGGCAATGATCGAGGGAGACAGCGGTTGTTGCGATTGTTGCTCGGTGAAGTGCTGCTGCATCTGCGTCGCGTGCTGCGCCGCGGCGATCTCTTGCTCCGGGGTCGTCCCCGCCGCCGGCCCTCGCGGGAGGGAAACGCCCGCGGGTCCCGTCGCGCCGAGGCCGAGGCCGGGGGGCATGGACACGGCCGCGGGCGCTGCTGAGAAGTTGAAGAACCCGGGACCGGCGCCGACGCTTCGCGGTGGTATCGCCTGCGGCGGCGGCGCGAACGCGGCAGCCTGCGCGGCAGCTTGCGCTTGAAACGCTTGCGCCGCGATTTGCGACAACAGCGGATTCACCGGCGCGGCGCCGGCGAACGCTCCGGGGTTGAGGTTCCCGAACGAGGGAGGAGGCACCGCCGCGACGGGCGCGGCGTCGTAGTGCTCAACCTTTGCGTGCGTCTCCTTCTTCGGCTTGCTGCGCTTCGCCGTCGGAGGTTTCGCGCCGTCGGAGGTTTCGCGAGGGTGCGAACGTTTCTTGTGTTGCGACTCCGTGAGGACGGTGTCCGCGAAGCCGGCCAAGATGTCCGACGCGAAGTCAATCTCGCTCGCTTCCTCGGACGCTTCATCAAGAGGCTCCTGCTTCTTCGTCTTCGTCTTCGCCGCGCGCCTTTCGGCCTCCTTCTCCGCTTTCGCGCGCGCCCTCGCCTCCTTCTCCTCCCTCGCGCGTTCGCGAGCTTCCTCCTGTTCCTCTTTCTTCCGTCGCGCCTCGAGGGTGTTCTTCTCGTCCCAGTCGTCGGGCTCGTCCTCGTCCGACGGCGTTTTTCTCCGCGCCGTCGCCGCCGCCGCTCTGTCCTCCTCGAGCTTCCGAAGCGCCGCCTCGGACGCGCCGCCGTACGCGCGCTGCTTCCCGCCGTTCAGGATCTCGTCCGCCGCGCGCGCGCCGTGCAGAATCATCGCGCGGCCTTGGAGCTTATCTTCCATCCCGCACCCTCGGAGCTGCCGCGCCATGACGAGGCACAAGCCCGCGCTCTCCGGGGAGACGAAGTCGACGGCGACTTTCAAGCAGCTGCGAAGGTTGCGGACCTGGTGCGGGCATCCGCTGGGGATGAACACCGCGTCGCCGAGCTTCTGCGTGAACGACCACGGCCTCACGCCGGTGTCTTCACGCAGCGCGTCGAGATCGCTCGCGGTGAGGAAAAACTGCTGATCGTGAATCGGATGATTCGTCCGCGCGCGCTTCTCCATCTTCGGCTGGTACTCCAGCTCGCGCTTGCACCACTTCCACGAGAGCCACTCATTGAGCGTCGGAACGTCTTCCCTCCGGAAGATGTCCCAGCGCGCCCCCGGGGCGTCCGCGTCCGCGCTCGCCTTTGCCTTTTCATCCTCCGTCTCGGGAACGCGCTCGCCGTCGTCGTCCTCGTCGTGACTGGTTCCCATACGACCGCGTTCGCGTGGTGAACGCCGTTCCTTAAGGACTTCGTCCTCGCCGTCGCCGTCGTCCTCGTCCGCTTGGCTCGGGCCCACGTGCACGAGCACGTTGACGGCGTCGGACATGTCCTGGTGCAACCGCGTGACGCTGTCGCCGACGCCGTGCTCTTTCACGCGCCCCATCGCGACGTAGGACTTGGGTCCCAGATCCGGGGGGACCCACTCCTTGGGGAGTTTCGTGGACAAGTTCAGCGGGCCGTCGACTTGGTTCGTGTACTCTTGAAACGGGAGCATCTGCACGAAATCCGTGAAGTGCCGCGGCATCTTCTGCCGGAAGTCGTCCTCGCTCGGCCAGTCCTTCAGCTTCAAGAGCCCGTGCTGCTGAAGCTTGCTCTCGCGGTACGCCCTGGAGTCGAACCCTTTGAAAAACTCCCCGATCGACCGCGTGACCGTCTCCCCCGACTCGCAGTCGATCACGCTCACGTCTCTGCTGGCGTCCGTCCCGAGGCGCTTGTTGCTCATGTCCGTCATCGCGCGCGTGATGCTCTCCGGCTTCCAACACCCCGTGTACTTCCCTTCCACGCCGCGAACGACGACGGCGTCACCGCGCTGCCAGTGTGACTGAAAGTGTTCCAGCGCCGCGGCGTACTTTTTCTTCCCCACCTTCTCCGGGTTGACGTCGTCCGCGCGCGGGGACCAAATCGGCAGCGCGTCTCTCGGGACGGCGAGGACTCCCTCGCCGCGCACCTCCGGCGGCGGCGCCTGCCCGCCGTGCCCCGCCGCCGCCGCCGCGCCGCGGCTGCTCCCTCGCGCGGCCGGGCGCGGGACGCACAGCGAGCACGGCCGCGACGGCGCGTCGCTCGACTCGCGTCTGGACACCGCCGCGATCCGCGCGGCGTCGTCGTTGGCGTCCGCGTGATGCCTCCACGTCTGCGACTCCGGGCCGCGTCGCGCGTCCTCCGTCGCCTTTTTTCCCTTTACGTGCTCCGCGCCTTCGAAGACTTCCTTCACGAACGCGTCGCGCGCGGCCGCGGCGTCGTCGTTCGCGGTGCTCGTCAACGCGTCCGCGGCGTCCATCGCCGCCCGCGCCGCGTTCTTACCGTACGTCGACGCGAGCCCGTTGACGTCGTCGAGCGGGTCCGTGAACGCCTTGGCGACGGCGAGCGACGCCTTGGTGGAGACGCTGACGCAGCGCACTTTCAACGACAGCGGCGTCTCGATGGCGGCGCGCTTCTTCTCCCGCGCGTTCGCGACCGCCTCGGTCGCGACTTTCAGGCTCTCTTTGATGTTGTCCTCGTCCGCGGAGCTCGACGCCGGGTTTTCGTGCACCTGACGCATGTGCGCCTCGAACGCGTCCCGCGTCGAGATTGCGTTGGTCAGTTCGGCGTCCGCGGCGTGAATGCACTTTGGGCACTTCACCTTCGTCGCCTTCTTCTGCTCCGTCCTCGCCGCGAGCGTCGGCTTCGACGGCCCCGCGGGAGCGAGCGCGCCCCCGGCCGCCGCGGCGTGCGCGTCGCCGCCCTCGGTCTTCACCACCGGCGCGAAGCACTTCTCGTCGCCCTCCCACCGTCGCGTCTCCGGGCGAAACTCCGACTTGACGCGGTAGTGCGGCAGCGCGCGCATCTCCGCGACGCAGTCGAGGCAGTAGTCGCTCTCGCAGCTCCCGCAGTGGCGATGGCAGTCCGCGATGGACGCGCTGCACTGGTCGCACACGAGCCTGTACGTCCCCCCCGGGAGCATCTCCGGTATCTCCGGGGCGTCCCACGGCGACTCCGCGTGCGCCGATCTCTCCGCCTTGAGCTGCCCGGCGACCGCGACGAGGTGCGGCGCGACGTGGTCCAGGACCCGCGCGGCGTGCGCTTTCATCGTCGCCGCGTCCGCGTCGCGAAAGCTCTTGCACTCGTCCTCGTTGAACGGTCGCTCGCGCATGCACTTGCGACACACGCACGTGTTCAGACACCGCGGGCACTTTTCGCACATCTTTGCCGGGGAGAGGTAGTTGTAGTACCTCTCGTAGCAGCTCGTGCAGAAGGAAGCGAAGCACGAGACTTCTTTCGACTTGCCCTTCTTCACGAGATTCTTGCACGGCATGTTCGCCGTCTTCTGCATGCACTGGTGGCAGCTCTTCCCCTCGCCGTCGACGAAGTGCAGCTTTATGCGCTTCTCCGTGACCTTCTCGGGGTCGTCCTTGTCGCGTCCCGCGGCGCCCTCCGCCGCCAGCCTGTACTCGTCGCAGTGATCCATCGCCTTCCACCCGGACAGCACCGCGCATCGAACCGCGCTGTTATCGCGGTGACACTCCGTCGACGGGACGATCTTCTTCGCGGGCTCGCTCGGCTTCGCGCGCGAGCGAGAAGACGACGGCTCCGTCTTCTTCGCGCTCGTCGCCTCCGTCCGCGGCGGCGGCGGCGGCATCTTCTCTGAAGCCGAAGCCGAAGCCTTCCCGCCGCCGCCGCTCGACTTCCCCCCTCTCTTCGCGCGCTTCGCCTTCTCCGCCGCCTCGTCCGCTTCCCTGCGCTCGAAGTACCTCCCCACGGCCCGCTCCGAGCGCAGAGACACGCGATCGGTCTGAGGGTTCGACTTGTGCGGCGGCTCCCCGCGAGAGTCGCAGTTTTCAAACGGCAGCTCCTCGCCGCGGTCGTTGAACCTCTTGAACAGCCTGTCGCTGTGCTGCGGGTTCCCTTTCCGTTTCACCTCCTTGACCCACACCTCGAGACGGAAGTGGACGTAGTCCTCGCCCTTGGGCGGCTTCCCGAGCTTCGGGTTGTCCGCGGACGACCGGATCGCCGGAGACGACGATTCTTTCCTCTTCCCGCCGTCCGACGGCGACGCGTCGATCTCGCCTCGGCCGCGTCGGTCGCCGCCGCGCTTCTCGCTCGCGGGGGACGGCTTATCCGACGCGCCGCTCGTCCTTCGCGACTTGTCGCTCTTCGCGTACCCGCCCTCGCCCGGCGGCGGCGGCTTGTACAGCTCCGGCGCCTTCCTCTCGCGGCGCCCGGACGGAGGAGGCGCCTCGGACGGCGTCCGCGAACGCGAGGCGCCGTCCGCCTTCGCCTTCGGCGTCTTCGCCTCGCTCGCCGCGCCCTTCGCGTACCCGCCCTCGCCCAGGGCTGGCGGTTTGTACACCTCCGGTGCCCTTCGCTCGCGGCGGCCGCGCGAGTCCTCCTCCTGCATCTGCGCGATGAGCGCCGCGGTCGCGGGGTCCATGTCGTCCAAGACCGCGGATCCGCGTCTGCCGCTCATTTCTCGCGAGGTCGATTCCGATCACGACTCGTCCGGCCGATCGCGACGTCGCTCGCCCCGCCGACGCGTCCGCGGCCCGATCTGCGTCGAAACGCCGTGTCCACGCCGTTCACGCGACGTCGAACGCGACGAGGGGCGTGCGTCGCGGCCTCGCGTAGGCCGCCCGGCGCACGATCGCTGTGAGGCAGATCAGCGCACGGTAATGCCAGATCATCGCTGCGGAGATCGTTCGTCAGCAGGCTGCAAAAATCGCGCTCTGATCGATGCGGTCTTGTCGGATTCCCCTCGCTCGGTCGGCGCACAACGCGCCTCGCCTTAGCGCCGCCCCCGGTGCATCGTGCATGGGTAGGAAACCGAAGGGACCCCCTGTCCTCTCCCTTCACGCCTCCGCGGACGCGTCGTCGCCCGGTCAGCGCGCGCAGCTGCAGCCGCCGCGGCCGTCGCCGGTGAACCTCGAGGACGTCCCCGAGTTCGCGGACGAGATTCGGAGGCGGGAGCAAGCGTCCAGGTTCCAGATCCTCGTGCAGGCGGTGATGGTCGGTACGCTGCTGTACAGGTGGTTCAAGAACAGGAACAAGGGCAACAAGCCGAAGCCGCCGAGGGACCCGCCGTCGCAGCGGTGAGCGGGCGTCGCGAGAGGTAGTCGAGTTAGCGCGCGAGCAGTAGAAGGAGGAATCCGGCACCGATGGGAAAGGGCGAGACGAAGGTCCTGTACGACCGCCTCGCGCCAGCGGGGGGGTTAGGCCTGGGCCTAGGCCTGGGCGTGAGCCTCGGCCTCGCGGGGGCTCAGCCCGAGGCTCCGAACGACTCCAGGTGCGCTCGCGGGGACTCCCGGCGATCTCGTCTCGTCTCGCGCGGACGCGGACGAATCAGACCTAACCCTAACAGAACGCGGACGACCCCGTCCTCTCTCCATCGCAGGAACGAGACGCGCATAGGCGGCACCGCGGTCGCGCGAGCGCCGCTGCCGGTCACCAGCGAAGGTCTCGGGGACGACTTCATCGACTTCGGGTCCGAGGACGACGTCCCCGAGGCGAACCGCGCGGCCGCGACGCGGCGACTCACCGAGGAAGCCGCGGCGGCGGCGGCGGAGGAGGAGGCTGAGGAAAAAGCGTGGGAGGACGACGCGAACGCGGCGCCGGACCCGCCGTGGAGCCCGCCCGGGACCGCAGAGAGACTGCGAAAGCTCAAGTCCCCGCTCGTGCGCCTGCACGCGGAGATTGTCGACTTTTGCCGCTTCTTAGAGCCCACCGCGGAGGAGGCGGAGGGACGAAAAGCCGCCGTCGACCGCGTGCGCGCGGCGGTGCTCTCGATATGGCCGCAGTCTCGGTTCGAAGTCCACGGCTCGTTCGCGACGGGGATGTACCTCCCGAACAGCGACATCGACGCGGTGATCTTAGACAGCGGCGCGCAGTCCCCGGCGCTGTGCTTGAAAGCCCTCGCGCTCGCGTTGAGCCGACGGGGCATGGCGAGGAACATTCAGCTCATCTCGAAGGCGCGGGTCCCGATCGTAAAGTTCGAGGAAGCGCCGAGCGGGTTCCAATTCGACATCTCGTTCGACGTCGCGAACGGTCCCGCGAGCGCGGAGATCGTCAGGATGAACATGCGGCGTTTCCCGGCTTTGAGGCCGTTAACGACCGTGCTGAAGGCGTTTTTACAACAGCGCGCGTTGAACGAGGTGTACACCGGAGGGATCGGCTCGTATGCGCTTCTGTGCATGGTCATGGCGCACCTTCAGCTGCACGACTCGTCGTCCGCGGCGAGCAACTGGGCGGGGGAGAGCGGCGGCGACGCCGCCGCGGAAGGGTGCCTCGGCGCGCTGCTCATCGACTTTTTCGAGCTCTACGGCAGGCGGTTAAACACGGAGGAGGTTGGGATCTCGTGCCGCGGCGGCGGGCGATTTTTCGCGAAGAGGGACAAGACCTGGCACGACCCGGGGCGGCCGTTTCTTCTCGCGATCGAGGACCCGCAGGACCCGACGAACGACTTAGGGCGGAACAGCTACGCCGCGCGGCAGGTCAAATCCGCCTTCGAGCACGCGTTTACGTTGATGACCGCGCCCGTCGTCGATCGCAAAGATTTTTTGTTGCGTCGAATCGTTCGCATGGACCCGAAGACGTTGAAGGGTCGACCGGCGCCGTCGGAGCCCGGCGCGATCGCGGGCGTCGCCGCGGACTTTGCGAACTACGCGTTCGCGGGCGGCGGCGGCGGCGGCGGCGGCGGCGGCGGCGGGCACGGGCAGAAAAGGAAGGCGGCGGCGACGCCCGCGCGAGGGGACTCGTCGAGCTCGTCGAGCTCGTCGAGCGACTCCGCGTCGGACACGGTGTCCCCGTCCGGGACCGAGGACGACGAGATGAGCGTCTCCGAGGACGACTACGACTCAGAGGAGGACGACGACGGCGTGGACGACTACCACGACGACGACGACGAGGCCTTGGAGATCGTGACCGTGTCGGACGACGACAGCGACGACGACAGCGAGGAGGGGCAGGTGCGCGCGAGCGGCGGCGGCGGCGGACGCGGGCGCGGACGCGGCGGCGGGCGCGGACGCGGCGGCGGGCGCGGACGCGGCGGGAGAGCGAAAGGCCGCGGGGGTCGCGGAAATGGGAACGCGTTCAAGACGCCAGCGAACAAGAAAAGGAAGAAGGACGGCGGCGACGGGGGCGGCGGGTATGGGTATTTCTCCAGGGGACGTCCGGGAGGAAGCGGCGGTGGCGGCGGCGGCGGCGGCGGCGGCGGGTTCTCCGTGACTGCGACCCGCGACGGCGGCCGCCACGTCTCGTTCTGAGAGCACAACGTAGACCTGCTGTATCAACACGACTTACATCTACTACGACCTTCTTTCTATGTGCGCGTCCACCCTCTCTGTCCCTCGGCCCGCCGCCTCCGCGGCTTTTTTCAGCGCGTCCAGAATCCACCCGGTCTCCGCTCCGGGCGGCGCCGTAACCGGGAACCAATCCCCCGCGAGGTGTCTCAGCTCGGGCGGCAAATTTTTCTCCCACATCTTGTGCGGCGGCGGCCCGGTCAACACGACCTCGTTCCAGATCCCGTGCGCACCCGAGCGCCACACCGAGGCCTGCCCGCCGCCGCACGTCACCGCCGCGAGCTCGGCGGCTTTCACGGCGGCTTCGAAATCCGCGCCTTTCCCTCGTCCCGTGCTCAAGTTGGCGACGACTCGACCGCCCGGGGACAGCACGTTGGCGATATCTTCCCACGCCTCTCTCTCCGTGAGCCTCGTGAGCACCCTACTCTTCTCGTCGAACAGATCCACGACGAGGCCCGCCATCGTGTTGTCCTTCTCCCGCGCCGCGGCTTTCCTCACTTCCTCGAACGCGTCCCCGATGCGAACCGTCACCGCGCCTAAAATCTCGAGCTTTTCTAAACCGAAGTACTTCCTCGCGAGGTATATGATCGGGCCGTTGAGCTCCCACCCGATGAGATGCCTGAGAAACTTCCCTCGCGGGTACAAACGCGTGAATTCGCGCGCGGTCGTCCCGGCGCCGACGCCCATGATGCCGACCGGGGCGTACTCGACGTCGTCCAAGCCGATGAGCGGCGGAAGCATCGCGAACAAGTCGAACACGCCCCCGGTGAGGCTTTTGTCGTTCTCTCGATACTCGGACAACACCGCGTCGGGGGTGTGCTTGTACTGCAGAACGACCGCGCCCGCGAACGTACGGTCCTTGTGCGTTTCGGAGTACTTCAGCACCTGCAGCGTCCCGAACTCGCTCGCCGCTTCCTCGAGGAGCGTCACCCCGGGCCCGACTGACACCGGCCCGTTCGACGCCGACGCGAAGTCCGGGGCGAGTCCCCGCGAGAGGTCGCTCGCTGACTCCCGCGCCAGCTCCCTGGTCGTCTCCTTGACCGGTTCCTCCCACGTCGTCTTCGTCGTCGTCGTCTTCGTCGTCGTCGTCGTCGTCGATTGCGACGCGTACCACTCTACCCACTTGTTAGAGTCACCCGCACAAAAAAACAATCAGACACGCACACGCCCGAGTAGTTTGTCAAGTCATAACGCGAGCGATATAAGACGTGGGGAGCCCGACGCGGTGGATAAGAGGCGGGACGGTGTAATTTGAGTGATGCAGACGGAACAGACTGATGATCGAAGTTCTGGGTCCAGCCGATCCCTACCACTCCGGCAACACCCCGGCGCCGCGTAAGATGTCCTTCGCGTCGTCGTTTAACTTCCCCGGGTCCACGCCGTGCGTCGGCAACGACGCCGCCACCTCGGACGCAAACGCGGCGGCCCAGTCCGGGACGCCGTCCTCGTTCTCGCGGGCGCTCTCCGCGGGGTCGTCGAACGAGGACGCGGGCTCGTCGAAGGATGAAAACGTCTTCTCCACGTCCACGACCGGGACGGGAATGTCGTCGTCGAAGTCGTAGCTCTCGTACTTCGCTTTAAAGTCCTCGAAGCTGGTCGAGGACGAGGACGAGGACGAGGACGAGGACGAGGACGAGGACGAGGTCGAGGACGAGGACGAGGACTTGGACGATGACGTAGACTCCTCCGGGTCCCCCCAGGAGAACTCGTTCGCGCTCCAGGAGAACTCGTTCTCGTCGTCGTCGTCCTCGGTCGAATTCTCCGACGAAGAACAATCCTTCGACGAAGAGTAATCCTTCGAAGAGGATCCACCGTCGATGAGGAGGTCGAAGAGCTCGTCCAAGGGGACGCCCGCGTTGGAGAGCGTGCTCATCATGTCAGCGTCCAAGTCCCCCCCGCGGATGCCCTGCGCGCGCAGTCGCTCCGCCACGCCCGCGGGGTCCAGGACGCCCTCCATGAGAAAGTCGAAATTGGCCTTCGCCGCGACTGGGCGACGCGCGCGCGTTCCGACCCTAAACCGAGCGCGCGCGCCGTCTCGCGCGCGCCAGCTCGGGGCGGCGATGCCCGCGCGCGAGGGCGCCGAGGCGAGGGACGTCATGCCGAGCGGCGACGCCGGGCGGCGACGTGAATGGCCGTGCAGAGAATTCTGACTTGAACGGGTGGAATTTGGACAAGTGGAAGTCGACCCGTGAGACCAAACCCTCGTGGACGGCACGCGCCACAACGCGACGCGCGCCGCGCCCGTCATGCCGTTCGCGCTCGCGGCTCCCGCGGCGACGCCCGTCGTCGCCGCTCGCGGCCGACGCCGCGCGGAGCGCCCCCGCGACCGCGGCGTCGCGTCAGTCGCGACGCGCGCGTCTCGCGCGTCGGACGGCGACGCCGCGTCAGCCATTATCGTCGTCGACGACGTCACCCGACGCGAATCTATCCTCTCCTCCGCCGCGCTCCTCCTCGCGCTCGGCGGCGCGTCGCCTCAGCGCGCTCTCGCCGCGGAGCCGATCAAATCGAGCTTCTACGACTACACCGTCATGCAGTACGGCAAGCCGTTCGCGCTCAGCGCGTTCGCGAACGACGTCACCGTCGTCCTGAACGTCGCGTCGGAGTGACCCCTGCAGAACGCGAACTACCCAGCCCTCCGGTCGTTGTACGAGAAGTACCACGCGGACGGGTTCGGGCTGATCGCGTTCCCCGCGAACCAGTTCGGCTGCCAAGCCCCCGGGACGAGCGAGATGGAGCGAGAGTACGCGTACCGAAAGTTCGGGTTCGAGTTCCCGGTGATGGACAAGATCGCCGTCAAGGACAAGCCCGCGCGGTGCAAGGGCGTGGACCCGGCGTCGTACGAATCGTTCAAGGACGACCCGGACGCGTATCTCACCGCGCCGCTGATCGACGACGTCACGTCGTCGTCGCCGATCGCGCCCGTGTACGCGTTTCTGAAGCAGCCGCCGTTCGAGGGGGAGATCCCGTGGAACTACACCAAGTTTTTGGTGGGGCGGGACGGGAAGGTGCTGCGGCGGTACTCGCCCGGGGACCCGCTCGAGCAAGGGATGGAGAAGGACGTCGAGCGCGCGCTCGCGGGGGAACCGCTCCGGGCGAAACCCCGGGGGGTGCTCGGGTAGACGAGACGAAGCGAAAGATGCCGATTGATGATTCATCGCATGGCCACCCACTCCACCACCCACCCACGAGAAGAAGGCGAGAAGAAGCGACCGCATCAACCGCCGCGGTCGGGAGCGCGCGAACGCGAGCGAGGGGAGGGTTTTCCCTCTCCCGCCCGCCGAGCGTCGAAGAAAAAAGAAAACGTGACGACGCCCGACCGAATCCGCCGCGAGGCGGAGGACGGCGCGTTCGATGCCATCTTCGACGCGCTGCGCGCTACCCCGACGTGGACGGCGACGCGAACGCTTCCGCGGGAAGCGCCCGTTGTAACATCACTCACGCGAATGTGTGTTAAACAAAAAAACGCTCGTCGTCGTCTCGTTCTTTCAACCGTCGTCTCCTCGTTCGCGTCGCGTCCCGTCGCGTCGTCGCCAAAAAATCTCCCATTCGTCGCGTCTCCCGGTCCGGATCCCCAGACCCTAAGCTACCCGCTCCATGTCACCACCACCGCGCCGCGCTCAGCGCCCGCTCGTCGCCGCCCTCGTCGCTTCCTCTCTCGACGACGGAAACAACTCCACGTACCGCGTCCCCATGCTCGAGCGATCTTTGATCATCGCCGTCTTGGCGTCCTCCGCGGAGACGAACTCGACGAACGCGACGCCGCTCGGCCGTCCGTCCACGCTCAACACGATGTGGATGCTGTCGTGCACGAGCGGCGAGACCCCGAGGGATTTATCGTCGAAGAAGGTTATGATGTCGTCCTTCGTCGCGCTGAACGGCAGTCCGCGCAGTTTCAAAACCCCGGTGTGCTCCGCGAGGGGCTTCCCGCCCGGGACGCCGTGCGGCGGCGGCGGTCCGCCGACGCCGTTCAACGGCGGCATCGGCGGTCGGCCGTCCATCCCGACGCCGCCGACGCCGTTGTCGTAGTACCCGCCGCCCTGGCCGCCGTTCCCGTTGCCGTAGTCCGGCTCGTTCACCGCGATCGAGACCGCGTGGTAGTAGTCCTGCTTCTTACTGCGGAAGACTTCGATGTACCGCCGTCCCATCGGGCCGCGGTTTTTCTGCAGCGCAACCTCCATGAGCATCTGGTTCGCGAGGACGACGTACGCCTCACCGGTCGCGCGGCCGTCCCGTCGGACGATCAGCACGTCCACGGGCTCGAGCCCTTGAAAAAACTCCTGGACGTCGTACTCGGACGCGTTGAACGGGAGCCCGCGCAGACGCACCACCGGGAACACCTTCTCAACGCCGAAACCTCCCGGCCCGCGCGCGCCGGGGAACCCCGGGCCGCCGAGGTTGGTCATCATCGACGCGGGCGCGAACCCCATCGGGTTCATCATTCCCATCGACGCGGACGCGGGATCCATTCTCGCGGGGGTTTAGGTCGCGTTCACGCGCGCGACACGTTCCTGCGAGATGATTCGCCGAGCGAGATCGGGGCGGGGAGGTGAGCGGGTCGACGGACGAGATCTGCGTTCCCCGATCGCCGAGCTGCCGGGATGGAAAACGCGAACGAGAGAGCGGAGGCGGCGCGCGATCCTGGCGGGGGATCGAGCGCGCGCGCGCGGTGAGAACGACACGAGCGTCGCGCGCCTGGAGATCTCGAAGCCTCGAACGCGACGTCGCGGACCGATCCGATCGTCGTGCTCGCTCGTTCAGCGCGCGTGAGACAGCGCGCGCGGCCGCCGCGACGAACGACTCGCCCGACGGACGACTTCCGAAACGCTGTGACGAGAGGGAAGCGCCAGCGGTCGGCACGACAGACCGTTTCGCGGATTTCAAATGGCGCGCGCGATCGATTTGACCGGCAGACCGGTTGACAGACGAACCGCCCCGCCCCGCAAACCTGACCGAGCCCCGGGCGCGGTGATCTAAACGGGCACCCCGCGACGCGCGCGACGACGCGCACACGCATTCGCGACCACACCCGCGCGGCGCGAACACGTCACGCACCATGGAGGACCCGCGGATGCAGGTGGGCGTCTTTTTCTCGGCCCGCGACGCGCAAACCGCGTCGGCGCGCGACCCCGCGCGCGGTCAAACCACCGCCGTGGGCCTTTCCTCGTCTTTTCCGCGCGGCCGAGCGATCTGACCCGCCCCTCCCCCTCCGAATCACCCCCGAACGCGCCAGGCGATGATGGAGAAGAAGCTCTTGGACATGGCGAAGTCCATGGAGGACGCGCTCGACGACGAGCTCCACAGGATGAACAACATGGACGCGGACGACCTGGAGAACATCCGCCGGAAACGACTCGAAGCGATGAAGGGCGCGCAGGACAAGAGGAAAGCGTGGCTCGCGAAAGGCCACGGCGAACTGAGAGACATCTCGGACGAGAAGGAGTTCTTCAGCGAGATGAAAGGCGAGGACAAGATGGTCGTGCACTTCTACCGGAACAACTGGCCGTGCAAGGTGATGGACATGCACCTGGGGGCGCTGTCGAAGAGACACCTCGAGACGAAGTTTTGCCGCATCGACGCGGAGAAGTCGCAGTTCCTCACCGAACGCTTAAAGATTTGGATGCTTCCCACGCTCGCGTGCATCTCGAAAGAGAAAGTCCTGGACTACGTCGTCGGGTTCGACGACCTCGGCGGCACGGACGACTTCCCCACGGAGCACTTGCGGTTGTGCCTGGCGTCGAAAAACATGCTGACGTACGAGGGCGGGGACAACGACATCGACGTCGACCCGCGCGCGAGGGCGAAACAAAACGAGGAGCCGGAGGCGATCAGGAACTTGCGCAAGGGCGGGCCGCGCGGGACCGGGAACTTGGAGCTGAACTCGGACGACGAGGATTCGGATTTCGATTGACATCACGACGCGTTGTTTTGTTTTGTAATGGATCCCAAATGAATACAAGAAGCAACCCGTATAACAAGAGCGATTTAAGATATCCCGTTGAGCTTTAAAACTTCTCCAACTTGCCCGCGTTGGCGGCTTCCAATCGCGCGATGACCTCGTCCACGGTGATCACCCCGACGTCCCCGTCCGCGTACGTCCTCACCGCGAGCGTCCCGTCCTTCGCCTCTTGTTCGCCGACGACGCACATCACGGGCACTTTCTGCTTCTCCGCGTTCCTCACGAGCTTCGCGAGCCTCTCCTTCGAGGTCACGTCCACCCTGACTCCCGCGGCTTTCATCCTCGCGACGGTCTCCTCGACGTACGGCGTCACCGCGTCCGTGACCGGTAACAACCGCACCTGCGTCGGCGCGATCCACAGCGGGAACGCGCCGGCGTAGTTCTCCGTCAGGATGCCGTAGAAGCGCTCCAGCGAACCGAAGATGGCTCGGTGAATCATGATCGGCCGCCGCTTCGAGTTCTCCTCGTCGATGTACGTCAGCTCGAACCGCTCCGGGAGGTTAAAATCGAGCTGCACCGTGGAGCACTGCCACTTCCGGCCGATCGCGTCGAGGATCTTGATGTCGATCTTCGGGCCGTAAAACGCGCCGCCTCCCTCGTCGACTTCGTAGTCCCATCCTTTCACCGCGAGCGCCTCTTTCAGCGCGCCCTCGGCTTTGTCCCAAATCTCCGGCCCGCCGACAGACTTCTCCGGCTTCGTGCTCAGGTTCACCTCAAACTCCGTGAAACCGAACGTCGAGAGGATGTCCTCCGTGAGATCGAGCACGCCTTTGATCTCGTCCGCGATTTGGTCCGGCAGACAGAAGATGTGCGCGTCGTCTTGCGTGAACCCTCGCACGCGGAATAACCCGTGCATCGTCCCGGAGCGCTCGTACCGGTACACCGTCCCCATCTCCGCCCACCGAATCGGCAAGTCGCGGTACGAGAAGTATCCATCCTTGTACACCGCGACGTGGAACGGGCAGTTCATCGGTTTCAGCTGGTACGTCTCGTCCTCCACGTCCATCGGCTTATACATGTTCTCCGCGTAAAAGTCCGCGTGCCCGGACGTCTTCCAGAGGTCTAGCTTGCCGACGTGCGGGGTGTAGAGTAAGTCGTACCCGCGCGCCATGTGAATGTCCTTCCAGAAGTTCTCGATGATGTTCCGCATCAGCGCGCCTTTCGGGTGCCAGAACACGAGCCCGCCGCCGACTTCTTCTTGTTGGATCGAGAACAGGTTGAGCTCCTTGCCGATCTTACGATGGTCGCGACGCGCGGCTTCCGCTTTGAACTCGTTGTACGCCACGAGCTCCTCCGGGGACCCCCACGCGGTGCCGTAGATCCGCTGCAGCATCGGCTTCGTCTCGTCCCCGCGCCAGTACGCCCCCGCGACCGCCTCTAAGTCGATCGCCTTCGGGTGAATCTTCTTCGTGCTCTTGACGTGCGGGCCCGCGCATAAATCCCACCACGCGTTCTCGTCGCCCTCCTCGCCGATGTGGTAGATCGTGATCGGCTCCGTCTTGATCGCGTCCAAGATCTCGAGCTTGTACGGCTCGTTCAGCTCTTTGATGCGCCGCGTCGCCTCCTCTCTCGACACCTCCTCTCTGCGGAGCGGGTAGTCCTTGTTGATTATCTTGATCATCTGCTTCTTTATCTTCTTCAAGTCTTGCTCCGAGAACCCGGGCTTGTAATCGAAGTCGTAGTAGAACCCGCGGTCGATCCACGGCCCGATCGTGCACTTCGCGTCCGGGAAGAGCTTCTGCGTCGCCATCGCGCAGATGTGCGCGGCCGTGTGTCGAATCTTCAGGAGCTCCTCGCTCTCGTCCGAGGTCATCAGCTTGATCGGTTCCGGTTCCGTCGTCGTCTCCGCCTCCTCGGTCGACACCGCGGAGGTCGCCACCTTCGGCGGCGTCATGCGCGAGCGGTTGAACAAGTTCACCGTCCCGGCGAGCCCGCGCCACGCGGCGGGGTGGATCGCCGCGAGCGGCGGCGCGCTCGCGACCGCGTTCGCGCGGCGCATCGCGTTGCACGAGGGAGGGCCGACGCGCCGCGCGAGGCGAGCCGCGAATTGCATCTTTCCGGCGGTGACGTCGCCGGCGTGCGAGGCGCGGCTGGCGACGGGCGAACGAGCTCCGACGCGCGCAGCCCCGGGGACGCAGTTCATCTGAGGGGTTGGGTGGCCGCGCGGACGCGCGTGTGTGGTGCCGGTCCGCGTGGGAGCGCCGCGCACAGTGAGCGACGCGGCGTCAGAGCTTATCTGCAAATGGCGGCTTGCGTGTCAACGCGCTGACAGGACGCGCTCGCAAAAAGTGCACGGGGGTGCTTCAAATCTGAGCTCGCCCGCCTTCGGGAAGCACGCGCGACGGCGCTCGCGCGCGTCTCGCTCGCACCCGCAGCGCGGACGAGAGGACGCTCAGGGGCGTCGCGGTGGCGAGCACCCAGTTCCTGGGCGCGAACCCGCGTCCGCGGTCATGGCGACGACGACGACGGACGCGGATCCCGCGCCGCGACAACCGCCACCGCCGAGCGAGAACCAGATCGCGGAGGAGATGGGACGAGGCCTGCGGCAGTCCATCAACGCCGCGGGGGGACAAGCGTCCGTGCGAGCGGCGCGAGACCTCGTGAAGGAGCTCTTGGACGCTCCCGTGAGCGCGACGGCGGTGAACGCGCTCGCGCAGATCGTGGAAGACGAGTGGCAGCGCTACGAGGATCTGTGCGGGGACAACAGCGGCTCGAACTGGAGGCAGTACCCCGTGGGAAGGATCGTGTCGCTGTTCCACTCTCAGGACAGAAGAGAGAGCGACGAGGACTTCCTCGAGCGCGTGACGTACACGCCGCTCGTGGACAGAAACCAAACCCCGGGGATGCTCGCCGCGTGCCTGCGCTTCGCGAGAGCGGTCTTGAGCGTGACCGGGTTCCAGTACCCGCTCACGGAGGAAAATTTGGTCGAGAAAATCCTGAATTGGTCTCTCGGTCCGGGCGGCGGCGACGGACCCGGCGGCGGCGACGGCGGGATCGCGGCCGTGGCCGCGGAGGCGGCCGTCGCGGCCGTCGCGAGCGCGCCGGAGTCCACGAAGGCGCTCGCAAGGGAGGCTGCGCTGAGCGCGAAATTAGACGCGTTGCGCGTGCGGACGTACGCCTGGGGGGCGTTGTCCGTCGCCCTCGAACAGGAGGACGTCGCGTCCGCGCTCGTGCACAGGAGAATAATGGAGAAGATCGTCGCGCCGCTGAAGCGGAGCGTGGTAGACGGCGAGGACGTCGACGGCGCGGACGTCGTCGAGGAGGCGCTGAGGGGCAGCGGCGGCGAGACCGCCGCGAAGGCGGCGGCGGCGGCGGCGGCGGCGGCGACGTCGCACCGTCTCGCCGTGGATCACTTCCTCGCGCTGAGCGAAGAGGACAAGCGCGGGGATAACCCCGCGCCGGAGAGCATGTCGGCGTGGATGCAAAAGAAAGGGATGTGCGAGCTCCTGGACGTCGCGAAGCTCCCGGCGAGGCTCACGGAGGCGCGCATGCGCGCGCTCGCCGCCGTCGGCGAGTACGTCGAATGTTTTGGGCAGGCGCTGTCGTGCGGCGCCGTCGAGCTCGGCCTCGCGATCGCGCACGGGCCGGGCGACGCGGGCTGGAGCTCCGAGGCGGCGCACGCGCGGGCGTTGGAGAAGCCCGCGAGAACGAGCGCGTCCTCGAAGAGAGGGCTCCCGCAGCTCCCGGAGTCTCTCGCGGCGTTGTGCGCGCTCCTGAAGCATCGTAAGTTCGCCAACATCTTCGTCGACAGAGGCGGCGTTCGCGCGCTTCTGTGCCTCCCGCGCGGGCCGCTGACGTACGACGGCTTCGCGCAGTGCCTGTTCGGGGTGTCGCAAGTCACGAGCGCGATGGAGCGCCTCCTCGCGCCGCCTGCGAGAGGGGGTGCTGGGGGGGTCGGGGTCGGGGTCGGGGTCGGGTCCGGCGGCGGCGGCGGATCTCACCTCGCGCGGCGGTGCGTCGACGCCGCGTTGGAGGCCATCAACGGCGGGCGCGACGACGCGCGCAAGCACGCGGCGATGTTCCTGACGCTGTCGTTCCCGTTTCCGGCGATCATAGACGCGTTCGACGCCGCGGGGGGGCTGCGGAACGTCCTCAACTTACTCAGGCACACCGCGACGTTGGGCGGAGGCGCGAGCGCGAGCGCGAAGCAAACCGCCGGACACGCGTGTCACACGCTGCGGCAGTACTGCCGCGCGCACTTGCACCGGAGGATCGCGCTGGAGCTCGCGCGCGAGAGCGGCGGTGGCGGCGACGGGAGGCGTCAGTCCGGCGGCGGCGGCGGCCCCGCGCATGGCCCCGGGCACCGCGCGATCGACCTCGGGCAAGCCGCGACGGACCGCAACCTGCACGTGGCTTCGCACAACCCAAAAGTCGCGACGGCGCTGCAGCGACATCGGTGGCTCGTCATGGACGCGTTCGTCGCGCAGGAAGGCCCGGACGTCCTCCTCGCGCTCGTGCAAGCCGCGCCCGGGGACCGGCACTTCCACGAGTGCGTCCCCGCCGGGTTAGCGGTCATGCGGATCGCGACGTTGTACCCCGCGGCGAAAGTCGCCACCGCGGGCGTCGCGTTGCGAGCGCCGGGCGACGACGAGCACGCGGAGAGCAGCACCGCGTCGAGCGTTCTCCTGGAGATCGCGTCCCGCGCCGCGGCGGCGCAAGACTCGGACGCGGTCCTCGACGCGCTGCACATCGTGTGTAACCTCGTGTCGCCGCCGCCCGCGCTGGCGGCGTCGGTGCACGCCGCCGCCGCCGCCGTCGCGAACGACGCGACGACGACGCCGTCGAAGCCGTCGACGAAGGACGGCGGGACGCCGACGGCGGGACGGCGGAAGAGCAAAGGCGGCGCGCTCGGGGGAGGAGGAAATAAAGACGCCGCCGCGGGCGGCGGTCTCGCCGCGATCGAGGCGCGGATGCGCCCCGCGCGCGCGGCGCTTCGCGAAGCCGGCGGGATACGAGGCCTCCTCTCGCTTCTCCTTCGCGGGACGAAGGCGCTGCCGTCGCCGAACAACGACGCGGCGAGGGCGCTGTGTTGCCGCGCGCTGCTGTCGCTCGCGCGGGACCCGTCCATCGCGCAGACGCTGCAGACGCTTCAACTCGCGAGGCGACTGACGGAGATCATGCGCGACGTGCAGCGGCACGGCGGCGGCGGCGCGTCCGCGGCGAAGGCGACCGCGGACGGCGCGCGCGCGCGCCCGCCGACGAAACACGCTGGGCCGAACGCCGCCGGCGACGACGCCGCGGTCGCGAGCGCCGTCGCCGCGGAGCCCGCGGCGGAGTTCCATCGCTTCGCGGTCGAGCTCGTCGCGCTCACCGCGGGTGGCGCCGCGCGAGGGAGCACCGCGGCGGCGGCGAGCGACGCCGCGACGGCGCCGCTTCGAAGGCTCGAGCGCCACGCCATCGCGGCGGCGACCAAAGTGCAGTACTCGCACGCGGAGCTCTTAAAACTCATTCACGAGCACCTCGCGAACGCCGGGTTGCGGTCCACCGCGGCGGCGCTCGCCGCCGAGGCGCGACTCCCTCCCGGGACGACGACGACGACGGCGACGACGCCGGCGTTGACGTCGCCGACGCCGACGGCGCCGTCGTTCGCGACGCACGCGTCGACCACGCCGAGGTTGACGCTGCGCGGTGCGTCGACGAAAAAGCCGGGCGCTTCCGCCGCGGGGCTGTTCCGCGGCGGGTCGTTCAGCGCGTCCGCGGGGACGTTCACCCTGGGGTTGACCGAGGCGGGCGAACCCGCGGGCGTCGTTCGAGTGGAGACGACGACCCCGGCGGCGCCGGGGGAGTCGATGAGACCGCCGCCGCCGCCGCCGCCGAGCGCGACGCCGTCCGCGAAGCGCGCGAAGGCGACGAAGCGGGAGGACGAGAAGAAGACGAGCGCGGCGCCGGCGCCGTCGCCGCCGCCGCGTCGGTCGAGGCGGACGAGCGCGTCCACGCCAGCGCCCGAGACGGCGACGGAGAGACCGACGAAGGCGACGGGGAAGACGACGTCGAAGAAGGCGGCGAGCGCGGCGAAGCAAACGCGCGGGTCCAAGCGCAAGGCGGCGACGCCCGCGGAGGAGAAACCGAAACCGAAACCGAAATTGGTGCCGCCGTCGTCGACGAAGACGAAGACGAAGACGAAGACGGAGGAAAAAAATCCCGCCGCGGTGGCGGTCGCGCTCGCGACGCCCACGCCGCCGCCGCGCCCGTCCTCCGCGATGGGCCTCCTCGCCGGCGCCGACGCCGGGAGCTGCTACGGCGGCGACCGCGGGAACGCGCTCACGCACATGCACTTCCACGCGCACGGCGACCGACCAGGGTGCGGCGTGAAGAGCCGTTTGGATTCCATCGTGACGTCGTACCTGCGCGCGCAGCACAGGCAGTGCCACTACCCGATCTCCGTGTGCGCGCCGTTCTCGCTGACGGAGACGCACAGCTGTCCGCATCCGACGCATCCGCTCTCCGCGCCGAAGAATTTATCCACCAGGCTCGCGCGCAGAGAGTGGCTGCTCGGGCACACCCGGGGAGGCGTCGGCGGCCGCGCCCGGGATCGGCACTTCGTCTTTGGTCGATTCCGCCCCGTGCGGTCGATGCGCGACGATTCCGCGATGATGACGTGCGCGGCGTTCGTCGGCGGCGACGGCGACCGCGTCCTCGCGGGCTCGCACGAGGGCGAACTTCGCTTGTTCGACGTCATGAACGGCGACATCATCGAAGTCCACGACGGCGGCCACGGCGGTCCGATTCGAACGCTGCGAACGAGCGACAAGACGTGCGCGAAGTCGCTCGCGATCTCGTGCGGCGCCACGGAGGTTCAGCTCTGGGACGTGAGCAACATGGGCCACGGCCCGACGGCCACGTTCGAAGGGTCTTGCGGCGGCGCGTTCGGCGCGAACGCGACGAAGCTCGCGGTCGTGGGCGAAGACCTCGTCGGTACGGTGCGTCTCATCGACGTCGCGACGTCGGACGTCGTCGCGACGCTCACGCCGACGCCGCCGCGGGCGTCGCCGGACGCGCCCGCACCGCGTTTGCCGTACGCCGCGCGATCCGCGGACGTGTGCTTCTCCCCCGGGGACGGCGGGTTACTCCTGTGGGGTCACCTCCTGTGGGACTCGAGGCTGCCGAATCCGGTTCGAAGGTTCGATCGATTCAGCGACGGCGGCGGCGCGAGCTTCCACCCGAGCGGGAACGAGGTCGTCGTGAACAGCGAGGTTTGGGATCTGCGCTCGGATCGGTTGCTGAGAAGCGTCCCGGGGTTGGACGGGACGCAGCTGTGCTGGACCGGAACCGGGGACGTCGCGGTCGCGTCTTTTCGTCTTCCGAAAGAAGACCCGATATCGACGACGTTACGACGCACGAAGCACCCGCTTCGGTGCGCGTTTCGAACCGTGGACGCGAGCGATTACTCCGAAATCACGACGACGGAGATTGAACGGTCGCTTCTGGACTGCTGCTGGGACCACGGCACGGACGCGCTGTGCGCGACCGTGGAATACGACGCCGCGGACACGCACGACAGCGTCGTGCGCATACACGAAGTCGGACGCATGCGGCCCGGGGAGGAGGACAGCGACGCGGAGGACGCGGACGAAGCACAGTTTGGCGAAGGCGTCGACTCCGACTCGGAGATCAGCGAGCTCGAGCTCGCGGCGATGGATCGCGACGACGACGACGACGACGACGACGACGTCGGCGAGATCGAGGGGGATTTGGAATCGCTCGCGGGACTGCGCGCGCTCCTGGGGGGGCTCGGGCGGAGGGTTCGAGGCGCGTTCACGGCGCGCGACGAAGACGGCTCCGGCGAAGACGACGGAGACGACGACGAGGAGGACGACGAGGAAGCGTGGAGTCCCGACGACGGCGACGGGTCCGGCGAGGAGGAGGAAGACTTCGAGGACGATGACGAGGACGGCGAAGGCGGCGACGATGAAGAAGGCGGCGTGTACGTCGTCGTCGACTCCGAAGACGAAGGCGAATCTGACGACTCCGACTCGGACGACGACGACGACGACGACGACGACGACGACGACTCCGAGTCCGTGTTGCTCAGCCTCTCGAGCGAGTTCGAGGGGGAAACGGACGAGGACGAGGACGAGGACGAGGACGGCGATAGCGACGGCGGCGACAGCGGCGAGGGGAGCGGCTGGTTGCACGGTTGATTATGTAGTTGATAGATAGCGATAGAATAGCGAGGAACACGGCGTTCTCCAACCCTCCGCGTCCGCGACGGACAGCTCCGCCAGCACTGCAGTGACACTTCTGTTCCTGTCGCTCTGTTTTGAAACGCCGAAGGCGACAGGTGAGATCTCGCTGTCTCGCAGTATGAAGCGCGCGGCCGAGGAGGATGCCGCCGCGGCGCCGCGGGCGCCGCTCTCGCCGAAGGCGAACCTCAACCCGACCCGCCCCCCCGCGGGCGTGATGCCGTTCCGCCCCCCGGGCGCCGGCTTCCGTCCTCCGACGAAGGCCGCCGCGTTCCGTCCTCCGATGAAAACCGCCGGAGGAGGATCTGGCGCGGGCACCGCGTTCCGCGCACCGTTCGCGGCCCCGGTCGCGCGCGCGCCCGCGCCCGCGCGACCGGCGCCCTCCGCGCCGTCGTCCGCGTCCGCGCCGCCGTCGACGTCGACCTCGACGACGACGAAGGCGTACTTCTCGTGCCTCTACGCGAAGCGAAAGGCTGCGAAGAATCGCTCGTCGAAGTCGTGGCTGGACGGCATCTGCGTGTACGAGCCCCCGTTCACGACGCTGTTGGACGAGACCGGGAAAGCGTTGACGAAGTCCAGGGCGGGGACGTGCGTCGTCGGGACGGAGATGGACATCGGGAACTGGAACGTCGAGGTCGCGGACGCGATCTCGGAGAGCGACTACCAGTCCGGCAAGGCGCTCCTCGGCGGCGGCGGCGGCGGCGGCGGCGGCGGCGGCGGGGGCGCGCTTCCGTCGTCGCTCTCGGCGCCGCGCGGGCGCACGGCGGCGTTCCGGCCGATAAAGATGGGCGCCCCGGGAGACGACTCGCGCGCGACCGCGCCCGGCGGCGCGTCCGCGGCGCACACCCCCGCGGCGCGACCGCCGCTGCACGACCCCACGCGCGAGGGCGCGACGCTGTTGTCGTCCCCCGGCGACGTTTTCCCCGGGTTCGGGCCCGCGTCCACCGCCGTCGTCGTGGACCCGATCCTCGGCGCGTCCTTGCGACCGCACCAGAGGGACGGCGTGCGATTCATGTTCGAGTGCGTCTCCGGAAGACGCGCGGGAGGGCACCGCGGGTGCCTCCTCGCGCACGAGATGGGCATGGGGAAGACGCTCCAAGTCATCGCGCTGCTGTGGACGCTTCTGAAGCAAGGCCCGCGCGGGACCCCGATGGTGAAGAAAGCCGTCATCGCGTGCCCCGCGAGCTTGGTCTCGAACTGGGGCGCGGAGATGAAGAAGTGGCTCGGGCAGACGCGGCTCGCGCCGCTGCTCGTCGAGGGCGGGGACAAAGACGCGAAGTCGCTGTTCGACGACTGGGCGTTGGCGCATCAGAAGCGATACGCCGTGCTGGTGACGTCGTACGAGACGCTGCGGTCGTACGCGTCGAAGATCGAGAGCGGCGGCGTGGACCTTCTCGTGTGCGACGAAGCGCATCGGCTGAAGAACGCGAAAGGGGACACGCTGACGGTCGCGGCGTTGCGCGCGCTGAAGTGTAATCGCCGCGTGTTGCTGTCGGGGACGCCGATTCAAAACGATCTCACGGAATACTTTGGTCTCATGGACTTCGCGTGCCCGGGGCTGCTCGGGGATTTAGGGACGTTCAAGAAGATCTTCTCGGGGCCGATCGAGCGGTCGCGAGATAAGCGCGCGAGCGCGGATGAGCGAACGATCGGCGCCGCGCGCGGCGAAGAGCTCGCGAGGATGACGCGCGAGTACGTCCACCGAGCGTCCGCGTCGGAGGTGAACGCGCGTCACGGACTGCCGCCGAAGACGGAGTACGTCGTGTTCGTTCGGTTGTCTCCGACGCAGGCGGCGCTGTACGGCGCCCTGTTGAAGACTGCCGCGGTGAGAGGCGCGCTGGGGGGTAAAGGAAGCCCGCTGACGGCGTTACAGAAGCTCCAGCGGTTGTGCAACAGCGCGCGGCTGTTAGCGAGCGGCGGCGGCGGCGGCGGCGGGGACGTCGTCGACGAAAACGACGCCGAGGAGGATATCCGCGCTCTCAGGGCGCGAGTCCCGCGCGGGTACGACGATCCGTTCGACGCGACCGCGGACGCGCTGTCGCCTTCCTTCTCCGGAAAGCTCGCGGTGTTGTTGACGATGCTGCGGGCGACGACCCCGGGGGTGGACAAGACGGTCGTCGTCTCGGGGTTCACGTCCACGCTGGACTTGATCGCGGCGGCGTTGAGCGCCGCGGGCGTCGGCGGGAAGGTATCGTCGCGGCTCGACGGGAGCGTCGCGCCGAACCTGCGAGGCGCGATCGTGAACAAGTTCAACGACGGCAAGGGCGGCGACGTGTTCCTGTTGTCGTGTAAAGCCGGCGGCGTCGGGCTGAACCTCGTCGGCGCGAACCGGCTGGTGTTGTTCGACTCGGACTGGAACCCCGCGAACGATCTCCAGGCGCTCGCGCGCGTGTGGCGGGAAGGGCAGAAGCGCCCGGTGACCATCTACCGGCTCGTGTCCACGGGGACGGTAGAGGAGAGGGTGTTCCAGAGGCAGATCTTGAAGGGGGACGTCGCGGACGCGATGGGGATGGCGTCCGTGAACAAACGCGGCGGCGACGGCGACGGCGGCGGCGGCGGCGGCGGCGGCGGCGCCGGGAAGATGTCCCTGT
>Ga0181560_10000490_pt1 | contig 35818 bp, 18 predicted proteins | sample 011ome_20_FD_133751 | JGI IMG/M metagenome (GOLD analysis project Ga0181560, IMG submission 133751) | Coastal salt marsh microbial communities from the Groves Creek Marsh, Skidaway Island, Georgia - 011509CT metaG (megahit assembly) | ecosystem: Environmental > Aquatic > Marine > Intertidal... | reverse complement strand
GCGCGACGCGTACGTCGCGGCGATGCCCGGGACGGTGGAGCGGCGGCGCGACGCGTTCGCGCGCGAACACGCGCTCGCGGTGGAAACGCTCGTGGCCGGTGCGTTTCGGTGGTACGCGGAGACAAACGAGCGTGCGTGCTTGGCAGAAGTGCGCGAGGCGCGTTCGCGGCTGCGCGACCGGGGGAAAGACTCACGGGGTCTCGACGCGACGAAGCTCCCGGCGGACGCCGCTTTGCTTTCGCGAGGCTTCCACACTCGGCTCAGTAACATTCACGCGTGCGTATCTTCGCTCCGCGCGTTTCGCGAGGACTGTGCGGTCCTGTGGCGGTCGCGCGCCGCGAGCGGACGAGACGCGCTCGAGACTCGAGACGATTCCGACTCCAGCGACGACGAGGCGGCGGTGGAGGACGGCGATGAGGACCGGTCGAGCGCGGAGAGCGCGAGTTTCGGCGACCTCATGCGCTCGCTTCGGTGTTCGCGCGCCTCGGTCATCGCGTCAGCCACCGAGCTGCTCATGGACGCCGCGGCGCCCGACTTTGAGGAGGCGGCGTTGTCTCCGGAGTACCTCGCGCGCGGCGCGGCGCTCTCGCGCGCGCTGAACAAGGTTGACGCCGAGCTCGCCGCGATGGACGCCGCGTTGGCGGCGGGAGCGTTCCGCCTCGCCGCCGCCGCGGTGCACCGCGCGGCGTGCGCGTGCCTGGAGCGCTTGATTCTGCACCGCGCGCACGACGACGTCGGCGCGCGCTTTGCCACCGGGGCGTTGGTCATGTCCGGGGGGAGCCTCTCCGGAACGCCCGCGCCGCTCACCGAGGCGCAGCACTCGAACGTGGTGGAGCTCGCGTCGGCGCTCGAGGAGTTTCTCTCGGCGGACAACGACGGCGTCCCGGCGCAGGTCCTCGTGGACGGCGAGCAGAGGCTGCGGCGTCTGCTGAACCTGTGGTTCACGCCAACCGTCGAGGTCGTGCGCGAGTACCGGAGGCAGGTCGAGGCGATCGTGTCCGGCGGCGGCGGCGCCAGGATCGCGGGGTCGGGAGGCCCGGGCCGCGCCGTGCGCCCGTCGCACGGCGGAGGCGTCGGGCCGCTGGATCTCCTGCAACTCCTCGCGCAACGCGGCGCCGACGGCGACGCCGCGGCGGAGGTCGAGGCGCAGGTTTCCGCCGCCGCCGCGCTGGAGGCGCAGGCCGTGCTGGGCTTGCCGCTCGGGGAAATCGTCGTCGCGTCGTTCGTGTGCCGCGAACACACCACGACCCTGGGCGGTAGACTCTTCGTCACGCAGACGCGCGTCGGGTTCTCGCCGTGCGGCGTGGGCCCGGACCACCCGCACGACGCGCACGGCGCGACGGTCGCGAAGATCGAACACGTGACGCGCGCGTGGACTTCCGAGAGCTCCGGAACCGCCGCGGCGGCGCTGCACGTCTCGCTGGTGGAGGGCGTGACGATTCGGTTCGAGTGTTTCGTGGGAGGCGCGCGCGCGAGAGACCTGGCGCTGGAGGGCCTGCGAGCGTCCGCCGCCGCGAATCGACCGCACTCGCCGTTCCTCGCGAACGCGGCGGCGCTCGCGCCGGCGTCGTCGGGCGCGGCGATGCCTCACGGCGAAACCACGCGTCGCGTGGTTCCGTGCGCGCGCGAAGCGTTCGTCGAGCAACCGGGAACGGCGCTGGTGACCTCCGCGGCCGTGATGTGGCTGCCGGTGGGCGAGGATGTGTCCGAGGACGATGACGGCGCGTCTCGCGCCGGCGGCGCGCGCGTCGCGTTTGACGACATCGCCGCCGACGGCGTCGAGTCGTCGACCAGAGGTTGGCGCGATCACTGCGTGACTGTCCGAGTCACGCCGAAATCAGGAAAACGGGTCGCGCCCGTGCGTTTCGTTCGGCTCACCGAATCCAGCGCGAACGCGCTGAGGGACGATATTCTGCAGGCGATCGCCGCGTTCGACGAGCGTGGACGGGCGGCGGGTCACGGTTGAGCGCGAGAGCGAATCGCGCGTTTTTTTCGCTCGCGTCTCGCGACGCGCGCGGTTTTCGTTATACACGCGTTCGCGTTACAATCGCGCCCGCTACAAGTACACTCGCGCGCGCGACTCCGTGCCGAGCCTGGCTCGACAGACACGCGCGCGCCGAAGGGCCACCCACGAGTTTGGTCAGTGAACCCCCTTTCGCGCGCCGCTCGATTCCCGCCACTCATATGCTGTAGTAGTAGTCCGATAGACCGGAGACCTGGTCCATATCGAGGCTTGGCTCCGCCGAGGGCGAGGGTTTCCCCACCAGCCGCGCGGGAATGCCCACGGCGACGCGGTTCGGGGGAATCTCCCGCAGAACCACCGACCCGGCGCCTATTTTCGAGTTGGCGCCGACTGTGATTGGCCCGAGGATGGTCACGCCCGCGCCGATCACGACGCCGTCGCCAATCTTCGGGTGTCGGTCGCCGTCCCTCGTGCCCGTCCCCCCCAGCGTGACGCCGTGCAGGATCGACACGTTGTTTCCCACGACCGCGGTCTCGCCTATGACCACGCCCGTGGCGTGGTCCAGCATCACGCCCTCGCCGATCACCGCGCCCGGGTGGACGTCCACGTGGAACACCTCCGAGATGCGGCTCTGCAGCAGCAGCGCGAGCGGTCCCCTGTTTTCCTTCCACAGCGCGTGCGCCACCCTGTGCGCCTGCACGGCCTGGAAGCCCTTGAAGAAAAGCAGGATCTGCAGGTACTTGTCGCACGCGGGGTCGCGGTCAATCACCGCCTGCAGGTCCGCCTGCGCGCCCCGCACGAGCGACGCGTCTTTCCGGTACTGCGCGCTGAAGAGCTCGAGAAGCTGCGAATCGAGCAACACGTTGCTTCGCAGCTTGTTCGCCAGCACGAACGCCAGCGCGTCTTCAAGCGAGCGGTGCGCGAGGATGGTGGAGAACAAGTAACTCGCCAGCGCGGGCTCGGACTCCGCGTCCTCGCGCGCTTCTTTACACAGCTTCTGCCAAATCGCCACGCGGTCGACGGGACACGTCTCTCCCACCGGCGCGGCGGCGTAGGAGGCGGAGACGTTCTTCGGCGCGGAGACCCGCGGCTCGGGGTCGTCCAGTCTGTCGGCGATCGCGCGCCGCGAAACGCCGCGCGTCGTGCGTCGCGCTCGTCCTTTCGCGGCGGTGCGGGGCGCCGCGGTCGCCACAGACAATCTCGCCGCGGCCATCATTGTGTGGCGCACAGAAAAAGCCCTTCCGAACCGCCGTCACGTCGATCTCCGTCCCCGGGCCCACCCTCGGGCGTCTCGCGGAACGCGGCAGATACGTTCAGCGGGGTGTGGCTCGGCGTTCCTCGCCAGGCTGAAAATCACCCTCTCGCCGGATCGTCGCCTTCCGTGCGTCGCACCGACGGCGCCTCGCGCAGTTGCCGCGAGCGTCTCGAATCGTGAGGACAGGTTCCGAGAGCGCGTTTCGTTTCACGGCGTTTTCCCCCCGTAAAATTCGGAAATTATGTACGTACGGTTGAGCAGTCGTAAGGAAATGTCCGATGTTTTTTTGAGTTACAAAGGTATCTGACTGAGACGTCATAGAAACTTTTTCTTTTTGTCCGAGAAGGAATCGGACGCCCCCTTGGCGCAGAAATCGGCGAAGCTGGCGTACGCGGGTTCCCATCCCAGCCGCTGGCGCGTGCGCTGGTTTGACATGCGCTTCCCGAGCGAATCGTCCTCCTCCGCGAACGCCGGCATGGCGCCCTCGAACGCGCCGCTGTCCAGGCACGCCTGCACCATATCCCGCCTCGAGATGGGCACGCCGTCCGTCGCCAGGAACACCTCGCCTCCCTCGGTCCCGCCCTCGAGCTGCGCGACCAGCGCCGCCGCGACGGCGCTCGCCGCGTCTTCGTAGTGCACCAGGTTCACCAGGCCGTCCGCGCCCGACTTGAGCTCGGGCGACTTCAGGAAGTACATGTGCGCGCCCCGAGTGGCGTGGTACAAGCCCGAGAGCCGAACCACGCACCCCCCCGCCTCGAGCACCGCCGCCTCCGCGCGCAACAGGCGGTCCGCCCGCTGGTTCTCGCCGACGGCGAACTCGGGGGTGGACTCGTCGCACTCCTCGCCGTCCTTGCCGGCGTACACCGCCGTGCTGCTGGTGAACACGAAGCCCCCCGTGCCGTCCCACGCCTTCAGAGCCGCCCGGACCTCGGCGGCGTAGTCGTCGCTCCCGCTGGGAGGCGCGCTGAACACGACGAAGGGAAACGCATCCGCCGGCGAGGCGGCTGATTTCAGCCGCGGCGAGACGCCGAGGGACTCCAGACGCTCGTGCGCGTCCTCGGTGTTGGTCTGACCCTTCACGATCGCCGCGGGAAAGAGCTGCGGGGACGACGCGGGGACGACGAGACGGTCGCGCGGGACGAGGGGGATCGCGTCGGTCAGCCGGGATCGTGAAAAAGCGCGCTCGCGAGACGCCGAAAGGAGGCGTTGTGGTTTGTCGCGCGCGTGGAAAAAAACCTAAACCGAGGGCGCGTCGCGCGTCGCGCACGTACGTTGAGCCACCTCTGGCACACGAGGCTCCCGAGGACGCCCGGGCCCACGACGAGGAGGTTGCGGTCGCAGCTTCTCGGCGCGTTCGCCGCGGCGACGACCTGCACGCGTCCGGCGCGCGAGAGACGGACGCCAGATGACCCTCGCGTCCAGCGCGTCGTCCTCGCGACGGGGGACGAGAGCGAGCGAGCCGCGCCGCCGCCGACGGCGTGTCTACACGCCAGCCTGACATCAGCGGAGCGCACGGTCGCGAGACCGCAAGTCTGCATGGACGTGCCGGGTTTGGAGACAAGGCGTTCGCGGCCGTGCGCGAGCGGAACTGATGAGGTTCGCCAGAGCAGAAAGTGAAACCGGCGCTCGGAAGTCGCGACTGTTTGGAGAACACTGGTGCCCAAGTGCAAGTTCAGTCACAAACAAGAACTGGCTGCCTGCACCGAATAAAAATGTCATCCTCGACGATTTTCATGAGTCACCTCAAGTTCGGGTACGAACACCACAATCAAATCTAAGGCGGCGGTGGTCCCACGCTCGCCCAGGTGAACGCGGGCGCTCCCGAGGCAAAACGCCGCGGGAGGCGCCGAGCACGCGTTTGGTCTGATGATCACGCGCGCGAGCGGCAACGACGCGGCCGGAGTGAGCGGCCGCGGGGCGGTCGAAGCTGGAGAAAACGATGCGCGCGATGCGATAGACGAGGATACGCTCTCGACGCCTTCGGGGGACGGCGAGGGGACGCCGATACCAAAGAGCATACTGGGCGAGACGATTAGGGGGGCGGGACAAGGTGCGAGTCCTTGGAAGTCGGTGAAGTTCGAAGAGGAGCTTCCGGAGGGGTTTCCCGAGCGCACGGCGAACGGGTTCAAGCGTAGGAATCCCATGCGGGGAGGGGAGGTCAGAGGAATAAACCTGCTGTTCGTGGTGCTAGGGTGCGTGTGGCTGAGCAGGGTGTTCCACATCCTGACGCAGCGGTTCACGAGTAGCTTGGCCGCGCGAGGGGACGAGTTTTGAAACCCGGAGCGCTGGGATAGGGACGGGGTAAGTAGGGGAGACGTTGTCATGTCGTCTCGGCGTCATCCGGACGATTCAGTTTAGCGACCGCGCGAGCTCGTTACAAGCGCGCGTCGGAGTTCTACGATTCTACGCCGCCGGTTCCTCCGCCGCCGGTTCCTCCTCCGCACCCTCCCCGCTCTCGTCCTCGAGCTGTTTTGCCACGAGCGCCTTGGCGATCTGGTCGTCGGTGAGGACCTCGTTCTCCAGGAGCTGGTCGAGAATCGCGTCCGCGGGGGGCTCGGGGGTTTCGGACACGAGCGCCGCGACGATTTTCTCATCCGTCACCGTCCCAGCCTCGATCAAGTGCTTCAGGACGTCGGCCGAGGGGGGCTCGAAGGCGGGCTCGGGCTCCTTCGAGGCTTCGCCTTCCGCCGCATCGCCCTCCGCCGTGGGCGCGTCACCCTCCGCGGGCGGCGCCTCGCCTTCTGCGGGCGACGCCTCGTCCTCCGCGGGCGCGTCGCCCTCTCCCTCCGCGGGCGCGTCTCCCTCCGCCTCGGGCTCGGGTTCGGGCTCCGGCGTGAGCGCCTTCTTGGCTTCGTCCAGCTGTTCCTGGGTCAGCGCGGGCTCCGCAGCCTCCTCCCCCTCCGCCACCTCCGGTGGCGTGAGCAGGAGGTTCAGCAGGCGAAGCGCGTGGGCGTTTTTCGCCTCTTCCTCCTCCAGCGCCTCCGCCTCTTCCTTCTCCGTCCTCGCCGCCGTCTCCTTGAGCGTGTGCTTCGCCTCCTCGAACTTCTCCTGGGACACCACCGCTTCGGGCGCGGGCTCGCCCTCGGGGATCTCGCCCTCAGGGACCTTCATGAAGATGTCCAGCGCCGTCTGCGCGAGCGCGACGCGTTCCTCCGCCGCCGCCTTCGCCGCCGCCGCCTTCGCCTCCGCCTCGGCGGCTCTCCGAGCCCGCGCATCGTCAACCTCGCGCTGCAGGTTTTCCGCGCCCGCTGCCTGCGCGGCGGCGGCGTCCATGAACGCCTTCTTAATGATTTCGTCGACGCACTTGCGGGACGCCGCCGCGCTCGAACACTCCGCCACGACCTGGTCCTCGAACCAAGGCACGAAATCGGTCTCGATCTCGCGCTGCACGGGGTCGTAAAAAAATCCAGAGTCGTACAGCTTGTCGAACACGTTCCCGAGAAGCCCGGACGTGTACCCGCGCGCGAACGTCTGCGCCGCAACCTTCTCCCTCGTGGCTTTCTCGCGCTCGATGCGTTGCTTCTCTTGCGCGATGCGGCGCTCGCGCTCCTCGGCTTTGCGCCGCTCCGCCGCCTCCATGCGCTGCGTCGCGACGAGCTCCGCGTTGCGGATTTGCTCGAAGTGCTCCTGGTGCGCGCGCATCGCCGCGAGCTCCTCCTCCTCCATAACCTCCATCAGGCCCTGCTCGAGCGTCTTCCCCACGAGCACCTCCAGGATGGGCTCCACCTCGAAGTCGAAGTCGAACAAGTCGCCGTTCTCGATCTGCGTCTCGACGTCCACGCCGATCTTCATCGGGACGAACAGCGGCGTCGGCGGGCGATCCGCGAACGCGTCCGTCTGCGTCATCACCTCAGCCTCGGGCACGGTGTCCGCGAGCTCCTCCAGGTACGCCTCGGTCTGGATGTCCATGTGCCGGCGCCCCTCGACAGGCTCGGGCGTGCCGGGGATGCGCCGGCGCGGCGCGGCGCGAGGTTTCGGGCGCGCGCGCTCCGTCGGCGGCGCCGCCGGAATGGGCTGCGCCGCGTACGTGTTCCCGCGGATCACGCGCCGGTCGAACATGATGTTCGCGGGGTAGTACTCCGTCTCGGGAGGAGGCTGGGGACGGAACTTGGGCTGTGTCGAGTGCGGAACCGGGAGATCAACGGAGAACGAACGGGTCAGCGTCGCGCGTGTTTGACGCGTCTTCATCCGTCGTGACGGTTTTCGGTCCGATCGGGCGAGAGCGTCGCCCTAATTAGGCACGACCGGGTGGGCCGGACGCGAGACGTACCCGCTTCAGCGACCCGCGCATCGCGGGCTCAGCGACGGTATGCGACTCATCGCGTTTCCTGTGGCCAGCCAAGGCCGCCGCTCCTCTTCCCATGACGGCCGTGCGCCCGGTTTCCCAGCGAGGAGACGCTCAGCGCAGAGGCGGGGAAACACGAAATGTGTCGCGGTCCAATTATGCCGCAAATGGATGCTCCGTCAAACCCGGCGGAACCCCACGGACGAGTCACACAGCCACTCCTCGAGCGTTGTGTTCACGTCGCGGGTGCGCCTCTCGATCCAAGACGCCCCTGCGGTGGCGCGCGCCCCGCTCGTTGTGGCTCAACCCGGCGTCCCTCCGCGCGTTGTTTGCCGTTCACGGTGCCAGTTTTGGGCACGAGTCATTTACTCATTTTGCGGGTTGGTTTTCTCTTTTCCAGACTGCCAGACTGCGGCCCTCCCCCGGTGCCGCGATCGGTTCGCGTCGCGACAGGTGCCTCGACACGTCGAACTTTTTCCTCGGGAGACCGACAGTTGACAACAGGCGTTTTTCCATCGGCACGCCCGAGGAGGCGCGACCCCCCGAGGCCGCGACCACTTCCACGCGCGCATCCGAGCCCGCACGGCGTACCGCACCGCCTTCCCGCGTGCCCCGCGTGCGCACGCCGCCTCGCCGAGCCCGCGCGCTTCCCGCCTCGTCCCCTCGCGCCTCCGCCCCTTCGTCCGCCGCGCATCTCTTCGCCTCGACACGCCCGATGACCCTGAAAGTCGCGCACCCCACGTCCGAGTCCGTGCAACGCCCGTTGGACTTCGTGGAGACCCTGCTGTGCAAGGAGTACGTGGAGAAGGGCCTCACCGAGCACTTCTTCGAGGGCAAGAAGCAGCTGTTCGACAAGTACTGGGACTCCCTCAAGGAGCACGAGCTCCGCGCGTTTTTCCAGGAGCGCTTCGGAAAGACCACCGCGCGCGAGGACCGGAAACACGCCTTCGTGGTGTACGGCGCGTCCGGGTACACCGGCAAGCTCATCCTGGAGTACATCTACGAGCACGTGAAAGGACTGGGCACGGAGATCACGTTCGTGCTGGCCGGGCGGACCCCCGCGAAGCTCCACGCGCGTATCGATGAGATCAAGAAGAAGTTCCCCGACGTCGCCTACGCGCCCGACGTGCTCCGCGCGGACATCGCCGACGCGCGCGACATCCGCGCGCTCGCGCTCTGCGCGCGGTGCGTTTTGAACGTGGCCGGCCCGTTCATGAACACCAACGCGCACCTGCTCGTGCAGGCGTGTTTGGAGTACGACTGTGACTACGTCGACGTCAACGGCGAGGTGCCGTTCACGCACAAGCTCGTCGGTCTGCACGACTACGCCAAGAAGCGGCGCGTGATCGTCTGCCCCAACGCGGCGGGCGCCGGCGGCTTGCCCGACGTCGCGGCGTTCTACGCCGCCGGCGCGCTGCGCGCCAAGACGGACGCGGACATCGCGCGGATGCACACGTTCATGCATGGCAACGGCGGCGTGCCCTCCGGCGGGACGCTCGCGACGCGCGCGGCGATGACCAAGGCCATGAGCAAGGTGGCGAAGATCATGGCAGACCCGTTCGCGCTGGGCGGCGCGGTGGGCGACGGCAAGCGCGCCGAGGACTCGGACAAGTGCCTGAACAAGATCGAGCACTGGGACGACTTTGACGGGTGGTCCGGCCCGTTCACGTACGCCTTCTACGACACGCGCCTCGTGCGCCGCTCGAACTGGCTCCTGATGGACATGGGCGAGGACCCGTACGGCATGAAGTTCAACTACTGCGAGCACCTGCTGTTCCCGGACGAGGCCTCCGCGCGCGCCGCGGCGAGCGCCAACACCTCCTCCAAGAAGGAGGAGGAGAAGCTCAAGGCGGAGGGCAAGCTGTACGAGCTCGGCCAGGGTTTGGACGACGAGACGCGCGGGAAGCTCTTCATGGACTACTACGTTAACGCCGTCGCGGAGGACGGCGCGCGCGTGCGCGCGCGCGTCTCCGGCGGGGACGGCTACGACGAAACCGCGCGCGTCTCCGTCGAGACGACTCTGCTGCTCTCGTGCAGACGCGACGAGCTGCCGTTCGTGGGCGGCGTGCTCACGCCGTCGGTGGCGGGCGGGCAGGCGCTCATCGACGCGGTGCAACGGACGGGAATCACCTTCGAGGTCCTGCCCGATGACTTCAAGGTGGACTTCGCCAAGGTCACCGAGAGAGTCGCGTGACGCGCGAGGGACGGCGGACGGCTTTTTCGCGACTCTGTCTCGACTGTCTCGACTGTCGAGATCTTCTCGATCTTTCCAAAAAAAAAATCCTGACCGATTTTGGCGCGATTTTCGAGTAACAGATTTGTCATTCGAGTTGACCCCTAAATTCTGGTCTAAAAACCGCTCTCTGTCGCCGATTTTGATTGAAATTCGCGCGTGACTCGGCAGTCTGTGGCTCACACGCCACGTGGCTCGGTTTTTTTCTTCGCTCCGTGTCGCCGGAGCGCGTCGCGCCTGCGCCCCGCGGGCACTTCACAGCGCGCGCGAGACATTCCCGCGACGCGCCACAGAGAAGACTTCTCACGCGAGTCAAGCGCGGCGGTACCGTCACGACGGGCCGTCGTCCCTCGCGTACTGACGTCCATCTAGAGCCCACGCTTTTTGCACGCCCACGCGGAGAGCGGTGCGTCAACGAGTCAGGCATGCTTTTTTCTCGAACGAGCGCGCGCGCACGTCGCGTCGACACGCGGGAACCGGCGCCGCGCGCGCGCGAGCGCCGGGCACAGCATCTCTGAGTGGTCGAACGGTGCTCCGTGCGCTCGTGGCGCGTCTCCAGCTTCGCGTCCTCGCGGAGACGCGCGGTCCCGCGGAGTCGTTTCAAGAGAAATTCACGGCTTTTCGCGGGACACGCGGCGAGCGACAGCGCGTTTTTCCGAGTCGCGCGCGCCCGGAAACGCGTCGCTGCGAGCGGAACGACGCGCGAGGAACGAGCGGTTTGCCCGGCGGTGGCGTTCTGCCGCCCTGTCGTCACGACTGCGCGCTTCTCGAGCCCGTCGCCGCGGCGCACGCGACCGGCACGCCCTGCCGGCCGGGCCGCTCACGTGGACATGCTGACGCATCTTGCGATATTATTCGGCTATCCTCGTTTCGTAACGCGTCTCGTTGTGTTTTTCGTGTTTTTCGTTTTTCGCTGACCCTCCTCTCCTTTCTCGCGCGCAGACCGACGGGAGAATCCCGCGAGTTGACCCGCACGTACTGCAAGACAGACTAGAAGAGATGACAACGACGCGTACCGAGCCCGAGGCTGCCCCCGCGAGCGCCAAGGCGTCGGACGAGAAGTGGAAGACCTCCCCCGGCGGGCCGCTGGACAGGCACGGGCAGACGAGCAGCGGCGAGCGCGGGCAGACGTCGAGCGGTGAGAATGAACGCGCGGACGACGGCAAGCCGGTGACGAAGCGCGCGCGCATGGACAGCGACGGGAGCGCGAAGACCACGGAGGGGGCGATCGACGCCGCGGAGGATGCGGCGGAGGCGACGAACGTGGACGCGCCGAGCCGCGCGGCGCGCCCGCCGTCCAAACCCGCGCCCGCCGCGAAGAAGGAGCCGAAACTCGGCGCGTCGCGGCGGAACGGCGCGCCCCCGATCGAGATTCCCGAGGGGCGCATGCGGTGCAGCCGCAACGACGGGAAGAACTGGCGGTGCTCGGAGATGGCCATGCCCGGGCACAAGCACTGCCAGAAGCACATGCGGTGGTCCGCCGGCGGGAGAAGCAAGCAGCGCGGCGGCGCCGCCGAGGGCGCGGCGGGCGCGAAACGACCGCGGTGGCTCGGAGAGGAGAACGGCTGGGCGCACGGCGCGCCGATCGCCGGGTTCCCGCCGCACGTCAACGGGCTTGCGGGCGCGCCAAACCCTCTGCTCGCCGCGCCGCTGCTGAACGCGGCGGCGTCCGCGCTGGACGAGCTCAGGCACAAAGAAGCGGTGCTGCGCGCGATGAGTCAGGGGATGTCGAGCGCGTTCGGCACGTTCGGGGGATTCCCGGGCGCGACTGCGTTTTCGGGGTTCCCCGGGCCCGGCCAGGCGGGTGCGACGCACCGGCCGACTGCGTCTAAAGCCCCCATCTCCATCGATTCGCTCGCGGGCGTCGCGCCCGCGTTGCCCACCTCGCCGGCGGCGGCGGCGCCCGCCGCGAAGGCGCCCGGGGGCGCGGCGCGGACGGTGGAGTGCGACGTCGAGCTCGTGCCGGCGCCCGCGGGGTCGGGCCGCGGCGCGTCCGCGCGACGAAAAATCGACCTCGGCGCGATCGACTCGTTCGACGCCCTGCACGTCACGCTCGCGGACCTCGTCGGCGCCGCGCGGCCGGCGGGCGGGAGGTACGACCCGAGCGCGCTGCAGATTGCGTACGTCGACGCGAACGGCGCGCCGGCAGTTTTGGGCGCCGAGCCGTGGGCGACGTTCGCGTCGCGCGCCGCGTTCGTGCAGGCGCGTCTGCTCGCGCCGGGGCTCAGTGACGCGGGCGCGTCGATGTCGAACAGCCCCAAGGTGGCATCACAACCGGCGGCGCCGTCGTTCCACATGCCGTGGACGGTGCCCCCGGCGCCCGCGCCGGCGCACAACCCCTTTGCGGCGATGCTCGGGATGGGCGCGGCGCCGCCGCCGGCGGCGGACCCTGCGACGATGGCCATGCTCATGTCCATGTTCGTCGCCGCGTCCGGGAACGCCGCGGGGGGCACCGCGCAGGCGTGTAATCCCTTCTCCGCCGCGGTGAAGGCGGAGGACGTGCCGCCCGCGACGCCGCGGTGACCGGCGGCGCGGTATTTTTTACGAAGAGCAGTCCCGGGCGCGCGCCCTCGAGCGAAAGGGCGCACGCGCCGCGAACCCACGTGTATCACCAGTACCAGTCACGGCGAGACGTTGAGACGTGGCTCCGACCCTCGCGCGGCGTCGGAGCCGAGACGACGCGCGTCGTCACGCATACATATTATCTAGTTGCTAGCTAGGGAAGCGTCGCGAAGGTTGAAAGTTTTTCCACTCGCCTATAACAGGAAAAAATGTCTCGTCCGAGGCGTCGGGCGATTGATTGTGCCACGTCGACACGTCGTTTTGGCGCGCCGAGAGCCTCACAGGGCGGGCTCTGATACGTCGCCTAAACCAAAAAGCCCCCTTTTTGTGAATCCATCCGCGCTTTTTGAGATATCCAGCTGCAATCGCGATTGCGCGCCGCCCGCCCCTCCGGCACGGTACCGCGTGGGATGATGGCATCCGCATCATGTTTCGCTGGCTCGACGTCCGCTGTGTGCGCGCCCGCGCCGCTCGCGCGCCGCCGAGCGCGCCGGCCCGTCGCGCGTCGCGCGGTGCCCGTACATGCCGCCTCGCGCGATTCGCGTTTGCCCCTGGGCGTCGACGCGACGTTCGACGGAACGGGCAAAACCGTGCTCATCACGGGGGCGTCCTCCGGCATCGGGCTCGAGGCGGCAAAGCAGATGTGCGCCGCGGGGTGTCACGTTCTCGTCGCCGCTCGGAGCGCGGAGAAGGCGCGCGCGGCCTCGGAGGAGGTGGCGGCGCACGCCGGGGCGCTCGGGGGAAGCGCCGAGCCCGTCGTGGTTGACCTCGGGAGACTCGCGGGCGTCCGCGCCTTCGCCGAGCGCTTCCGCCGGCGCGGCGTCGCGCTCGACGCGGTGGTGTGCAACGCGGGCGTGGCCCCCGACCGCGCGGGCAACCGCGTGAGCGCGCGTGGCGCCCCGCGGCGCACGCACGACGGGTTCGAGGAGACCATAGGGGTGAACCACCTCGGGCACTTCGCGCTCGTGCGCGACCTGCTGCCGTGCATGCGCCGCGGCTCGCGCGTCGCCGTGACGTCGTCGTGCGTGCACGATCCCACCAGCCCCGACGGGCGCAACGGCGCGACGCCGACGCTCGGCGACCTCGCCGGCATGGAGGCGGGCGATTTCTCCATGTGCGACGGAGGCGCGTTCGACGGGAACAAGGCGTACAAGGACAGCAAGTTGTGCAACGTTTTGTTCGCGCGCGAGCTGGCGCGGCGCGCCGAGGCGGCGGGCGTCGTCGTCAACGCGTTTTCCCCCGGCTTCGTCCCGTCGTCGGGACTGTTCCGGCTGCAGTCGGCGCCCGTGCGCGCGATGCTGAAGTTCATGTTCGACCACCCCCCGCTGGCGACCACCGTGCAGAACGCGGGCCGCTTCACCACGCAGATGGTGCTCGGAAAGAACACGGGCGAGATGTCCGGCGCGTACCTGTGCGGGCCGCCGTCCTTCGACGTGCCGGGCGAGGACGCGCACCCCCTGGGCGGCGGGTTCCTCCGCGGGTGGTTCCGGCCCGAGTTCGGGGTCAAGCGACCGGGCGAGGAGGCGCTGGACGCGGCGCTCGGGGAGAAGCTGTGGGCCATCTCGGAACGGCTGGTGGAGGAGGTGTACGCGCGTGAGCCCGAGGGCGTCTCCAACGTGGTCACGTTCGCGCCGGCGCGGGAGGACGAACGCGGGCGCGAGCGCGAAACCGGGAAGGACGCCTCGGCGGCGGCGTTTCCGGCGTCGTCGGGTGTATGATTTTTATGATTTTTTCAGACCCACCACGGCGCCGGCGAGCGTCCAGGGTTCAGAGGGGACTATTATTTCAGTGTTGTAACACGATCAGCCGCGTAAACCGCGCACGTCGGCTATCGCGAGGTTGGCGCGGTCGCCGCGCGCGCCGAGACGTCCGTCTCCCCCCTCGGCGTTTTCAAGAGCAGCGAGTTCGTGACCACCGCGACGGACGAAAACGCCATCGCGGCGCCCGCCGCGGCGGGATTCAGGCTGATGCCGTATTCCGGGAGCAACACCCCCGCGGCGACCGGGACGCCCACGAGGTTATACGCCAGAGCCCATCCCAGGTTCTGTCGAATCTTGCCGAGCGCGTTGCGCCCGAGCTCGATCGCGTCCGCGGCCTGGCCGACGCCACCGCCGGGGGACTCGTACTTTTCCCCCCCCTGGCCCTCGCCCAGGAGCACCACGCCCGCCGCGGCGGCGGTCGCCTCCATGCCCCCGCTGACCGCCATCCCGACGTCCGCCGCGACGAGCGCCGGCGCGTCGTTGATTCCGTCGCCCACCATGGCGACGCCCGCGCCGTTCGCCTCGGCCCTGAGGCGCTGGATGAACGCCGCCTTGTCGGCGGGGAGCAGCCCGCCGACGGCGACGGCGCCGGCGCCGGTCAACCCGAGCTCGCGCGCCACCGCGTCCACCGCGGGCTGCCGGTCGCCGGAGAGCACGACCACCCGCATGCCCATCTCCTGCAGCCGACGCACGGACGCCGCGGCACCCGGCCTGATCCGGTCCGCGAGCGCGAGCGCGCCGATCACGCCCTCGCCCTCGACGCCCACGCACACCAAACTGCACGCGGCGGCGGCGGGGCCGCCAAGCGCCTCGGAGTTTTCCGCCGCCGCCGCGCCGAGCGCCGCCGCGGTCCCCCCCCCCGCGCCCACCGCGCTCTCCACCCACGAGGGCTCACCCACGAACACGCGCTTGCCCTCCACGAGCGCGGAAGCGCCGCGCCCGGGGACGGTCTCGGCGTTCTTCGCGCGAGGCGTCTTCTCCCCCGCCGCCGCGGACGCCGCCGCGACCGCCGCGGCGAGCGGGTGCGTGGTGGTGGCCTCGACGGCGGCGGCGAAGCGAAGCACGTCGGCGTTGACGGCGTTCCCGGTGGCCGCCACACCCGTGACCCGCGGCTTGCCCTCCGTGATGGTCCCCGTCTTGTCCAGCGCGACGACGCCGACGTTCGCGGCCGCCTCGAGCACGTCGCCGCCGCGCAGCAGCAGCCCGCGCCGCGCGCCCGCGGACGTCGCGACGAGCACGGCGGTGGGCGTCGCCAGCCCGAGCGCGCAGGGGCACGCCACGACGAGCACGTCGGTGGCGAGCTTCAGCGCGCCGAGGGTCGCGCCCGCGCCGTTGGACGCTTCGAGGAGCGCGCCCGGGAACGCGGCGTCGCCGAGCAGGGACCAGAACGCGAACGTCGACGCCGAGGCGGCCATCACCGCGTAGACGAAGGGCCCGGCGACGGCGTCCGCCAGGCGCTGCACGGGCGCGGCGCGCGCTTGCGCGTCGGCAACGGTACGCGCGATTCCGGCGGCGACGCTCCCGTCGCCAGCCACGCTGGCGCGCACGGTGAGCGGCCCCTCGAACACGCCGGTTCCCGCGCTCACGTCGTCGCCCACCGCCTTGGCGACGAACAGGGGCTCGCCGGTGAGCGTCGCCTCGTCCACCGCGGCGGCGCCGGACACGACGGCGCCGTCCACCGGGATGACTTCGCCGGGCAACACGCGCACCAGGTCCCCGGCGCGCAGCGCGAGCCGGTCCACCACCACCGTCATGGGGTCCTCGTCGTTCTCGTCGACCGCCTCCGCCTTGTCCGCGACGACGAGCTTCGCGTCCAGGGGCAGGAGCGTGGAGAGCGCGCGCAGGTCGGACGCCGCGCGCGCGCGCGCGCGCGACTCGAGCGCGCGGCCGAGCAGGATGAAGGCGAGCAGCAGCACGGGCTCTTCGAAGAAGTCGTTGCTGACCGGCACGCCGTACTCGCCAACGACGGGGGGGGCGCACGCGGCGACCACGGAGAGCGTGAACGCCGCGGTCGCGCCGACGCCCACCAGCGAGTTCATGTTCGGCGCGCCGTTGGCGAGCGCCTTGAACCCTTCCCGCATGATGTTCCGCCCGGGGCCCAAAAGCGCGAGCGCGGCGATGGCGCCGCCCACCCACGGCTGGCCGAGCGCCGTGAGCACGGAGCCGTGCGCGTACTCGTGCAGCCCGAAGTGGTGCAGGTGGTGCGTGGTGTGCGTCACGAGGCACAGACCAGTCAGCCCGAGGGCCTTGTACAGGTCCCACTGTGTTTTTTCGAGTTCCTCCTCCTTTCGCGCGTTCGCCGCCGCCGCGGCTTCCTCCGCGGCGCGCCCAACCGGTCGAGGCGACATTCGGAATCCTTTCGCCTCCGTCGCGGACTTGGCGCGCGCGATGGTCTCGAGCGCGTCCGCCCCGGGCGCGAGCTCCATCGCGGCGGTCTCCGTCACGAGGTTCACGGCGGCGCGCGCCACGCCGGGGTCGGCGTTCAGCACCTTCGACACCGCGGCCGAGCAGCCCCCGCACCGCATGCCCTCGACGAGGAAGAGCAACGTCTCGGGGGATTCGGTGCCGGACGCCGCGGGGGGGGACGCCGCGAGGTCGCCCATGGCGGGAGCCTCGTCCGTCGCGGAGGCCGCGCGCGCGCTCGTCGAGACGAAACGACTCGACGGAGAGCGCAAGTGCGTGTCCCCCGCCGAGCGTTGCCATCGGGGCGTCGACGCCGCGGGGACGGCGACGCGAGTCGCGAGCGGTCGGATGGTAAATCGCGTCGGACGAACAGCGACGGGGCACGGACGCTGGACAGCGCGCGCGGCCGTCAAGCCGGCGCGTATCGATCTCATCACGGGCACGCGCGCGCGGCACACACCGACCATCGCGTCACCCGTGACGCACCGTGCAATGTGCACGGCGTGCCGACGATCTGCTCTTGTGCTGAGCTGGATCGACGAAGATATCCGGAATGGTTGTGGTTCAGACTGTCAGATCCGGCGATCCATTCGTGCGAAACGGCGATTTACCGGCGTCGGCGCCGGCGAACGAGGACGCTCTGGAGAGTTCATGACCAAGCCTTCCGGTACTACACGAATACATAGTCGCTAATACTACGCGCGCGTCGGGTCGCGTCACGACCCTTCGCGCCACCCCTCGTTTCCCCTGGTGAACGGCGCGTCGCGAGGCGCTGTACAGCGCTCGCGAGACGTACCCAGAGCGTTTCCGCCTGGAGGCAGTCGAGGCGTGCGTCAGATGCCGCCCATGCCGCAGGCGTTTCGCAGCGACTCCCACACGGCGAACTGCACGACCGCGTACGGTCCGAACCGCGCCCACTGCATACCGAAGCCCCGGAAGAACCCCACGGGACCTTGCCTGCGCATGATGTCCGCCGCCGCGCCCAGCATGCCCCCGCCTCCCGGCGCGTTGCCGCTCATGATGATGGTCTGCATGTTCGTCGCCGGCGACGTGGTGACGGTGATGGCGAGACCGGTGACGACGGACGCGGCGAACACCAGCTCCGGCCCTTCCTTCCAGCCGTTGTTCCGCAACTCCGTCTTCACGACGTCGTACGTCGCCATCTTCGTAGCCCCGAGCACCGCCGCGCGCGCCACGGTCGTGCCCAGGCCCTTGTACAGACCCAGCACCCCTTCCCTGGCGATCACCTCGCGGCCGACTTGGAACATGGACGGCGGCGGGAACCGCTTGGACGCCGCCATCTGGATCATGAGCAGGTCCGTGGGGGAGGCGATGGCGGCGGCGCCCGCGCCGGCGACGAGGCCGGCGGTGATTTTCTTCCACACGGGGAGCTCTTCCTCGCCGCCGCTGGTGTCCAGCGCGACTTTCAAGGGCTCGTACAAACCGAAACGCAGCGAGCTGTACGTGGCTTCGCGCAACGCCGCGGCCGAGAACCCGCGATACAAGCCTCTGAGCCCTTCGCTCTGCCAGATGGAGGCGGTCTGCGCCAACATTCCGAGCGGCACTTCGCCTCGCATGCCAGCCAGCTGCTGCTGCACCATCGCGGTCCTCGTCCAGTGCACCGTCCCCTGCGCCACCACGCAGCTCGTGCCCACCAATCCAAAGTTCAGTCCCATCTGAAGCGGCGTCTGGCCGTTCGTCATCTTCTCGTGGTACCACGGCGCGATGGGCTTAGACGCCTCCAGGGGAGACGGCGCTTCAGCCGCCATCGCGCGAGGTTACCCGCGCGCCGACTGCTTGTTCGGCCGAACCGATGACGCCCGTGTCGCGCGTGTGCGAGTGGGGACAACCGCTTTTCGTCGCGATCGAGAGGCGGCGGTGCGGTCGCTGTCTGTCAGCCTTCCGTTCGGATTCGAAAATACATATGGGCATTTAGTCATAATGTTTGTGATGTTGCCGATACCAAGTTCTTCTCGACAGTCGCATTCGTTCCACTCTTCCGATCTCCGATTGGCCACTACGCGACGCGCCCGCGCGACGTCTTCGTTCAGGATGGACGGCCAAAACTCGGAGGCGGTGATGCACCAGGTCCAGTCGGAGCTTGCGAACGCGTACGCGCAGGAGTTCTTCACGGTGCGTTCGCGTAAAGCGCGAGATCGACTTCCCCGAAACGCGAATCCCGCTGTACGCTGCTTCGACGCCCTCCGCAGATCCCAGGGGATCCTGACCGACCGGCTCCCCTTCCTCCCCGACCGACGCAGACCGTGCGCGAGAAGTGCTTCGCGAAATGCATCCCGAAGCCCGGCACGAGCCTTAGCAGCGGCGAGCAAACGTGCATCGCGCGGTGCACCGACCGCTACGTCGACGCCACACGAGCCATCAGCAACGTGGTGTTGCAGGCGTACTCGCAGGGCGGCGCCGGCGGCATGCAGTGAGCGGAACGGGCGGACGTGCGAGCGCGAGAAGCGTACATAGCTAGAAGTACACCGTATGTCACAACACTATTTTTCAGGCGCTTACTCCGTGGCCAAATACAGCTTTTGCCTTCGCTCCACCTCCGTCCTGCACACGGGACACCGACGCATGCGCCGGGCGCACTTACGGCACAGGCACGCGTGCCCGCACGGAATCAGCACCACCTGCACGGGCGCGGACATGCACACGTTGCACTCGGACGAAAACCCGCCGCCGTCGCCCTTCCCTTTCTCGGTTCCGGCGACTTCCGAGGGTTTTTCCGCCGGCGACGCTGAGGTCTCGTCGGCTTCGTCCTCGCGCATCTCCGCGGGAGGTTCGCGGGGCTCGGACGCATCACCCGAGCCGTCTCGATTCCTCGCGTTTGCTTCCCCCGCGGCTTCCCCCGCGGCTCCCTCCGCGGTGTCCGCGGCGGTGTCCGCCTCGCCCTCGTCGCCGGGCACTTCCGGCGCTGCGGCTTCCGGCTCGGCGTCCTCCTCGTCGGACGTGGACAGGTCGCTCGCCTCGAACTCCCAGTCATCGACGCGCTCGCGCCGCTCCGCGCCGAGAAGCTCCTCCTCCAAGTCGTCCGCCGCGCCGCGGTGCCGCCGGTCCCACCCGAAGAACCTCGCCGCCGGGAACCACGCGAGCCCGCCGACCACGAACGCGGCGGCGATCTTCATCAGGTTCGCCGTCGTCACCGTTCGCATCGCGCTTCCCCCCTCCGCCAACTCGGTCTCGCACGCGTCCCCCGCGTACCCCGCGTCGCACGCGCAGTGGCCGTCCGCGTCGCACGCCCCCCGCGCGTTGCAGAAGTCGAGCGACGCGCACGTCTCGGCGGCGGGCCTCGCGTTCGGGGACACGCACGCCTTGCAGCACGAGAGCGGCGTGACGGGCACCTGCACCACCTTACCCTGCGACGTCTCCGCGCTCATCTCGTTCTCGAACGCGTAGATCAGCGAGCCCGCCTTCTGCGCGGACTCGGGCGTGTTCGCCGCGCCGCACCCCACGGCGTACTTTGACGTCTGCCGCGTGCACTCGCACCGCTCCGTCGCGATCGCCGCGCCCGAGCGCAGAAGCAACCGCGGCGCGCAGCAGCGCGCGCCGCCCGTGGGGTAGTAGTACTGGTCCCCGCTCGCGCCGCTCGGGTTCGCGCGCACGTCTTCGGTGAATCCCTGCAGAAACGTGTCCGCGGGGCACGACGGGCCGTCCGCGGCGACTCCGGAGGCGGACCGAGGGGCGGGCCGGGCGCCCGGCGCGCCGCGCGCCGATCCGCGGCACTCCGCCGAGACGGCGATGACGTCGTCCGCGGTGAAGTTTTCGTCGCCGGCGATGGCGGCGACGGCGGCGACGGAGGCTTCGTCGTCTTTCCGAACGCACGGGCGACAACATATCGCGCGCGAGAGCGGTATGTACTCGTCGTGAAGCGCGACGTACTGTCCGGGAGTCTCAAACCCGGCGACGAAAAATCCCTGCTTCTTGCACGCCGTCGCGTCGTGCGCCTCGTTCAGAGCTCTGCGGTCCGGGGTTCGGGGGGCGAGGAGGCGGGGCCGGGGGACCGTCAGCGGCGTTCAAAAAACGGGGGGAGGGGAAGGCGCGCGTTCCCGGGGGTCCCCGCGCGGAGGCGGGAGCCCCGGGGCGCGTCGTTGACGGGCGGGCGGGGCGTGATGAAATTCACTCTCGTCCCGCGCGGACGAGAGTCGAGTCCCCGAGGACGCACCCTCCGTAGGCCTCGAACGCGCAGTCGCACAGGCCCAGCACGATCGGACTCGTGGGGGCGGGCGTGGGTGCGCCACCCAGCGGCCGGGCCGCGTCCGCCGCGCCGAGCGCGAGGGCGACGACCAGCACCGCCCGCAGCATCGTGCGGGGCGTCCTAAGTCTGGGTGTTGGTAAGAGACCTCGCGCCTTTCGGGTTGGAAGACACTGGCGAAGCTGATGGATTCGAAGTTGCGGCAACTCGGCACCGAACGTTTTCGTTGCTTCCGCCGACGTCTTTTTCTTCGAAGCGACCGCCGGGCGCCCACACACGCCCGCTGTCCGGCCGGTGACCCAGGCGCCCGCCGCGATGAAGAAGCCAGCGAAAGGCGTGAAGAAGTCGCACAAGCCGACCCGGGGCAAGGCCCCCGGGGGTCGCGTGTACGAGGTGGCGCAGGCCATCCTGAACGCCCCCGCCGGAGGCGTGGCGGCGGTGATTCGCGACGCGCTGAGTGACAAGGAGGCGCCCATCCGGAGGGACCCGCGGGCGTTCACCATGTTCTCCACGCGATGCCGCAAGAGCGGCGAGTGGGAGAAGTGCGTGGAGATCTTCGACGCCATGCGCGAGCAGGGCGTGGAGACCAACACCATCGTGTACAACGCGACGATGAGCGCGTGTTCCAAGGGCGGGGCGTGGGAACGCGCGCTGGAGCTCTTCGACGACATGCCCGGGCTGGGCCACGAGCGGTCCACCATCACGTACAACGTCGCCATGGGCGCGTGCATGCGCGGCGGCGACTGGGAACGCGCGCTTGAGCTCTTCGACGCCATGCCGGATGAAGGGCTGGAGCGAGACGCAGTCAGCGTCAACACAGCCATGGCCGCTGCCGAGGCGGGCGGCGACGACGAAAGGCTCCGCGCGCTCGCCGGGGGGGGCGCCGCCGCGAAAGAAGAACCAAAACCGGACGCGAAGACGAAGAAGGATGCTGACGACGACGACGACGACGACGACGAGAGCGACGAGAGCGACGAGAGTGACGACGACGATTCGGATTCCGAGAAGGATGGCGCTGCGCGTTCGGATTCAGACGACGCGCGCGTGGAGTCCGAACCGCGCCTTGGTCCCAAACCGCCGAAGCCGCGACTTGCCCGCCGGTCGCCTTCGCCGCCGCCCGCCGAGGAGGACCCGGCGACGCGCGAGCGCCGCCTGAAGGCGGAGCGGCGGGACGCGCGGCGCGAGAAGTTCGAGGCGAAGCGACGTGCGCGCAAAGCGGCGAGGAACGCGCGGCCGTGGATGTCGGGGGAAGACGCGCCGGGCGCGGGCGCTAAGCCGAAGGCGAAGGCGAAGGATGACCCGGCGACGCGCGCGAAACGGAAAGAGTGGGGAGGCAACCCCTTAGAGTGGGTGGACGACGAGGAAGGCGTGAAGCGGCGTAAACGAGGCCGGGCGGAATCCAGCGAGGACGAGGACGACCCGTACGACGACGGCATTCCGCCCATCACGGGGGCCTCGGTGTTCGACGCGGACGAGGCTGAGGTAAAGACGCTCCTAAACGCGAAGGACGACGGGGACGACTTTTGGAGGGACGACGTGTTTTGATTCGACAATCACTCGCGAACCGACATAGCGTCCGCGACTCGTCATCGTCACCGATCCTACTTCTTGTCCTTCTTCTTGTCTTTGGTCTCCAAAAGCTCCTTGTCTTTGGTCTCGCCCTCGTCCTTCGCGTCGTCGGGACCGATGGTCTCGGTGACGAAGTTGTGGTTGGTGTACACGCACGTGTCCGCGGCGATGGTCATGGCCTTGACGCAGATGTCGGCGGCGCTCATCCCGGGGACGTCCATCAGCGCCCTCGCGGCGGCGGTGGCGAACGGCCCTCCGGATCCGATCCCGATGATTCCCTCGTGTGGCTCGATGACGTCCCCGCCGCCGGTGATCTGGAAGATGTGCTCGGCGTCCGCCACGACCATGGTGGCTTCGAGCCTTCGCAGATATTTATCGTTGCGCCACGCCTTGGCGAGCTCCACCGCCGCGCGCGTGAGCTGCCCCGGGTGCTCCTCGAGTTTCATCTCCAGGCGCTCGAACAGGGTGAACGCGTCCGCGGTCGCGCCCGCGAAGCCGCCGATCACGCCCGCCTGCAACCTCCGCACCTTCTTGACGTTCGGCTTCACCACCTGCGACCCGAGCGTGACCTGTCCGTCCGCCATGAGCACCACGTCGCCGTCTTTGCGCACGCACAGGACCGTGGTGGCGCGTGCGGACGAGCTCGTGAACGTCCGAGCCGAAGGCGCGCCGCCGGGGCGCGCGGCCACGGAGGCCGCCGCGAGCTGCTTCGCGACCCGACGAAGCATGCTGGGAACCCGCGCGAGTTGCTGTGTGGATCGGGAGGTGACGTCGTCGTTCAAATCCGACTGTTTTTCGGGGGCGCTCGCGTCGAAGATGCAGTATTCAGTCCAGGGGCCGAATCATCGCGTGTTCGCCACCTTGTTACTACGACAATCGCATCACCCACAGACACTGCCTTTCGTCATTCCCTCACGACGCAACCTTTCCGTCTTACACGACCCACTCATTCCTTCTTGACCGCCTTGTTCGGGTCGAAGGGCACGATGGGCACCCCGAAGAGCTCCGGGCCGTCGGCGACGTCCACGAGCTCAATCTCGAACGTCAAGTCCTTCCCGCTGAGGGGGTGGTTCAGGTCCAGCATCACGCCGTCGTCCTCGATGGCGACGCAGATGGCACTCGTGCGATCGGGGAGCTGCACCATCTGCCCGGGCTGCACTTGCGACTTGAGCTGCGCCACCTCCTCCGGACTCGCGGGGAACTTCTGCACAGCCTCCTCCTTGCGTTCGCCGTACGCCTCGGCGCACGTCAACTCGAACGTCTTCTTCTCCCCAACCTCCATCTGCGCGATGCCCTTCTCCAGCTGCGGGAAGAGCTGGCCCTGGCCGATGGGCAGCGTCGCGGGCGCGTCGCGCACGCGCGTGTCGTCACCCACCGTACCGTCGGGGAACTTCATCACGTAGTGGATCGTCACGAGCTGCCCATCGCGGAGCACCGCGCGCGTCACCCCCGCGCGGCGGGACCGAGCCGCGGTGCCGCGAATCGTCGCGGGCGCTTTCGGAAGGCGCGCCCCTCGAAACGACGAGGACCGGGAGACGTTCCCCACGCGCCGGGACGTGGAGGACGCGCACGCGGCGCGCGCGAGCCCGCTGATACCGCTCATGGCACTGGCGAACGGGGCTGGCGAGGGTGCGGTGGACGACAGGGCGCCTCCGACTGTTCGGATCGTCTCCACGTCAGCACGACAAAAAAGGGCTCGCGCGTCCTTCCACGACAACTGACAACTCTACCTTCTACGACACAACTCTACTAACATTCGCCGGGAAGCGCGCTTCCCGGCGTCGCCTCCAGCGCCGGCGTGACCTCCCCCAGCACGGGCTCGCCTTCGCGCTCGCGCGCGCCCGGCGCGTGCGCGTCGACGCCGCGCGCCAGCCTCTCCGTCACGAAGTACGCGCGGTACGCCACGCGGCTGTCCAGGCACCTCGCCGTGGCGCGCGCCTCGCGCGTGGCGCCGAACGTGCCGGCGCCGCCGAGCACGCCGGCGGCGACGAGGCCCGCCTCGATCGCCGGCGGCCCGCCGCTTTCGGTCCCCAGCGACGCGTTCACCGCGGCGGCGACGTACGCGTACACGGAGACGTTCTGCGCCGCGAACGTGCGGTTGTCGAGGACCATGCGCGTGGGTCCCCGCGCGTCCGTGGGTCCCGCGGACCCGCGCGTCGCCGCCTCCACCAGCTCGCGCCGCGTCGGCGCGCGCGTCCACGGAACCGCCAGCGCCCAGTACACGGTGGCCGGCGCGAGCGTCTGCGCGGCGAGCTCGACGTGCGCGCCTCCCTCCGCGAGGGGCTCGGCGCGCGGGTAGGAGTCCACGAATGCCGGCGCGGTGGGCAGAACCCCGAAAAACCCGAGGCTCTCCGGGGGCAATCCGCCCCCGTCGAAGCCGTACGCGCCGCGCAACGCGACCAGCGGGTCCGACGACGACTCCGACGCCGCTAACTCCGCGACGCGCTCGCGCGCGTCGTCCGACGCGCGCGTGTGGAGCGCGACGTCGCGGTGCGTCGCGCCGTCTTCGGCGAAGACGCGTATCTTCACGATGCCGCCCATAGCGTTCGCGTCCAGCAGCGCGGCCGTCGAGACGTCCGCGAACGCGCTGTGAGAGGCGTTCGCGGCGAACGCCGCGGCGCGCCCGTTCACGAAGACGCCGCCGTGCCGCGGGCTGTTGGGCTGTACCGCGACGAAGACGCGCGCCGCGGCGCGCGGCGTCTCCGCGAAGAGCTCGGCGGCGTCGTGGCGGAACGCGCCCCCGGCGCGCGTGCGCACCGGCGCGACGAGCGCGTCGTCGAGCGAAGCGCCGTAGCGGACGACCACGTCGCGGAGCGTCGCGTCGTCCGCGTCGAACGCGGACGCGCCGGGAACGGTCACCTCGAATGTGTACGGGACGCAGGTTCGCGGCGCGCTTTTTTTTTTAGTGAGCGATTTTTCGTCGCCGCCGACGCACGCCTCCACCGCCACCTCGAAGCGCCGCGCGTCGCAGTGGTTGGGGCCCACGGCGCACGGCGGCACGGGCACGTGTACGGTCGAGCCCAGCGTAATCGGCGCGCCGTTTACGGTGACGCCGTACCCGTCCGCGCGCGGCGGCGGCGGCGGCGTGATCTCCAGCGGCAGGCGCGTCAGTCCGGCGAAAGCGGAGGGGAGCGCGACGGCGTACGCGCGTCTGCGCGGCGCGAATCCGGCGGGGATCGAGCGCGTACGCGACGTTCGCGAACCTCCAACGTTGTTTTCGTCCTCGACGGCGAGCGCGACGATCGGGCCGAACGCGCGCAGGTACGCGTCGAACGCGAACCCGGATGAGACGTCGTTCCACGCCGCGGCGTCGACCCAGCCCAGCAGACGCGCCGTCGTGTTCGCGGCCGAGTCGGCGAACGAGGCGACCACGGAGACGTCCACGCCCGCCGGCGCGAACGCGTCGCCGGCGCCGGCGACGCGGCGGCGACACGCGGCGGCGTCGCGCGGCGCGGCGGCGGCTGTCGCCGTCACCGAGAGCGCCGGCTCCACGGCGGCGTACACGACGTAGTCGCGCACGAGCGCCTCGATCTCGCGCCGGAACGACGCGTCCGCGAGGTGCAGCGGGTCCATCCCCGCGAACCGCAACGCGAAGCGAACCTCCTCGTCCGTCGTCGCGCCGAGCGGGGATGCCTTCACGAGCGCCTCGAGGAACGCGCCGACGCCGGCCACCGCCGCCGCGTCTTCGTCCGGGGGAGGCGGGACGTTCTCGCGCGCGACGCGAAGCGTGTACTCGCGCCGCGACTCGCCGTCGGCCGCGACGACGGCGATGGAAGCGCTGGTCGAGCCCGGTGACGCCGCGAGGTCGAGAGGGGGCGAGCGCTCGCCGCTCGCCACGGCAATCACCCCGCCCGATGACTCGCCGGCGGTCCACCCCCACGCCGCGACGTCGGCGACGTCGCGGCCGGCGCACCCCGGGCTACGCGGCAGCGCCCGGCAGTTGCGGAAGGACGCGCCCATTCCGAGGCGCTGGGCGCCGGGATCAGCCGCCTCGGCGAGGAGCGTCACGAACTCGGCGCTGTCGTCGACGTTGACCAGGTAATCGAACCATTCGTGGTGGAACCCCGAAGCCGGAAGCACGCCATCCGCGCTCGCCGCGGCGTCGCACGCCGCGGAGAAGTTCGCCGCCGCGACGGTGCTGTTCTCGGCGCACATCGCGTCCGGAAACGTCTCCGAGTCGTCCCCGTCGCACGGGTGCGTGAGCCTGCCCGTGGTCGGCGCCGCGACCGCCGCCGGGATCCCCGCCGCCGCCGCGAAGCTCGGCGGGTCGTTGTCCGCTGTCGTGAGATTCGTCGCGGCGGGGTCGTCGCACGCGGGGTGAAACGCCACCCCGTTCGCCGCGCGCGCCGCCGCGTCGTACAGGTCGCACGCGCGTCTGGGCTCGGGCACGCCGGTGAGGTTAAGCGCGACGCGTTTGGTGATCGCGATGGGCGCCGAGGACTCCGGACTCTCCACGCTCCCGATCTTCACGGCGAGGCTTCTCAGGAACGCGTTGTTCGATCGCGGGCGGTACGCGCGGAGCGCGTACGTCCGCCGCTCGTCTTCGCGCCCGGCCACCACCTCGACGGCGACGGCTGTCGCGGCGCCCTCCTTTAACGCGACGGGCGCGCTGAACGCGCCGCTCCTCACGGCGACGCCGTCGACGAAGACGCCGGACACGTTCGCGGACGCGGCGGTGACGTTGATCTCGATCGCGTCCACGCGGTGCGAAGGCACCTCCGCGACGTACAGACGCGTGACGTTCGAAAACGCCGGCGCGAACGCCACCGCGTCGCCGGCGGAGGCGCCGACGGAGGGAAGGGGGTCGTCCCCGACCGCCGCCGGCGTCGCGGACGCGACGCGTAGTTCCATGCTCACGAGCGACGGGTCGCTGACGGAGTTGGCACACAGGTACTCGTCGCATTCGCCTTCGGATCCGGTGGACCGCACGCCGCCGTCGAACTCCGCGACGTCTCGTTGCTCCAGCGACGCGAGGAACGCGGCGGTGTCCCCGAACGGCGACGGAAACGGAGTCATCTCGCGGATGATCCCGGAGGGATCCTCCGCGTCCCCCGCGCGAAGGTGCATCACGCCCTCGTACGCACCCGGGCCGTACTCCAGGAGCTCCACCTCGTACACGCGCGTCGAGCACCACGTAGGTCTGTACTCCCCGTCCAGCAACAGCGTCTCGGCGTCGCCGTCGCCGTCTTCGTCCGCGGCGTCGAAGCCCTCCGGACGCCACGCCGGGTCGCAGTTCGCCGCGAACACCTCGATCCGCGTGACCACGTCCTCGCGTCGCAACAGCTCCGCCATCGTGGTCCGATACTCCTCGCCGTTCGCGATCTCGTCGCCGTTCACCACGATCTTGAACACGTTCACGTCGTTCGCCACCGGGGTCACGCCCGCGAACGACGCGCGCGCCGGGACGAAGAGCCGGTACGCGCGCGCGCGCGGCGCGAACGCCGGCGCCAGCCGCGCCGACGGCTGCGGCGATACCCTCAGTTCGCGTAACGTCGCGTCGTCCGGGAAGATGGGCGCCGGGTCGCGCTGGACGAACACCGTGTACGCGCGTCGCGTGACGCCATCTTGCGCGACCACGACGATCGTGATCATCGTCTCGCCGCGTGTCGTCTGGTCGCCGTTGCCGTAGCCGGCGGGCACGGAAATCTCGCGCGAGAGCGCGCCGGAGGGCTGCCGCGCGCCGTTCACGAGCACGCTGTCGTACTCGGTGTCGTTCGCGGTCGGCGCGACGCGCACGGACGCCACGGTGTGCTCCAGCGGCGCGGACAGGTTGTACGCGAGCACGTCCGGGTCGAACGCGGGCACCAGCGCGCGCGCGCCGGCGGGCATGACGGCGAGACCCCGCAGCGCCGCGTCGGCGCTCGGGAGCTCCCGGAACACCCGGACGACGTAGAGGCGACGCGTCTCGCCGTCCTGCGCGGTGACGGAGACGGTCAGCTTGACCTGCCCGCCCGGCGCGACGGGGTACGTCCGGGACGACTCGCCGCTCCGCTGGAAGACGGTGTTCACGCGCACCGCGCGGTGCGCCGCGTCCTCCGCGACGGGGACCAGCCGCACGGCCTCCGTGTCGAAGTCCAGGGTCGCGTCGTACTCGAGCGTCTCGGGGTCGAACGCGGGGAGCATCGCGGGCACGCGGCTCCCCGGCTCGCCGTACACCACCAGGTCACGGAGCGAGGCTTCCCCCCCCGGCCTGTACCGGGTCAACTCCAGAAGCGTCGTCTTGCTGTACCGCGGATCCTCCGCAGTGACGGTGATCGCGAGCAGAGCGCGGCCCACGAGCAAGCCCTCGACGTCGAACTCGGTGACGCGCGTCGCCGGCGCCGCGCCGCCCGGCGAGAACGCGGCGCGTTTCCCTTCCACGGACCTGGTCAGACCCACCGTGGCGTTCCCCGCCCACCCCTCCAGGCGCGTGTGCGTCATCGTCACCGTCGCGCGCGCGTCGCGCGCGGCCGCGAGCACGGAGACGCCGCGCACGCGGTGCTCGACGGCGGCGGCGTGCTCGAGCGCCGTCGCCGACGCGCCGGCGGCGGGCGCGACGAAGGCGGGGGTCAGCGCGTACGTCGCTCGCGAATGCGACACGAGTCCCATCCCCATGCCCTGGCCCACCACCGCGCTGGAGACGCTCGCGACCTGCAAAAGCCGCAGCTCCACGTCCACGCCCGGGTACGCGCGCGTGATCTCCACGCGGTACTCTAGCTTCGTCGACGCGTCGTGCGCGGTCACCTCCACCGCGACGACGTTCCTCCCGACGCGGAGCGGCGCGTCTCGCGAGTACGGCGCTTTGCTCTCCCTCGCGACGCCTCTCCCGGCGTCGCCGCCGACGTCCACGCCCTGAATCAGCACGGCGTTCACGCGCACAGCCTGCGCGCGCGGATCCATGGGCTCCGCGAACACGCGCACGGACGCGGTGTCGTGCGACACGTTCGCGGCGTACGCGAACGCGTCCGGCGAAAACGCCGGCGCCGTCGCAACCGACCGAAGCGCCAGCGCGCCCAGACGCGCTTCGCTCGACCTCGAGCGGGTCACGCTCACCTCGTACGTGCGCGTCGTGACGCGGTCCTCCGCGGTAACCGTCACCGCGATCGGCGCGTTCCTGCCGTAGAAAACACGCGCGCGCCCGGCGCTGTACGCGCCGGCGGGGACGGCGCCGCCGAAGCGCGCCGGCCCCGCGCGCGCCGCGGCGCCGTCCACCTCCACCCCGAAGGCAGCGCCCGCCGCCGGCAACGCGAACACCGTCACCTCCTCCGCTTCCGCGTCCACGGAGGCTTCGTACCGCGTCACGTCGCCCGCTCCCGGAAACGCCGGCGCGAGCGTCGCGGGAGGTACGGCGCTGGACGCGGACGCGGCGGCGTCGACGACGCCGGCGGCGGTGGCCGAGACGACGACGCCGAACCGCGCGAGCGACGCGTCCGAGGAAACCGACGCGGCGGTGACCACCTCGAGCGCGGTGACCTGCGCGGTGCCGCCGTCGTCGTCCCGCGGCGCCGCCGCCACGACGTACGACGCGCCGGGGTACACCACGAAGTCCCCGTACGCGCCACTGCGCTCGGGACGCTGCAGGTTATACGCGCCGTGCACCAGCGCGCGCGTCTCGCGGTTCGCGGCGGGCACCCGCACGGTCCGGCGGAAGTACGCCGGGGGCGGGTCGGTCGCCGTGGAGATGGCGCCGCCGGGCGCGACCGCCGCGCGGAGGTCCACCAGCGACGGCGGCGCGCTCGCGGATGCCCAGTCGGGGTACTCGCTCGCGCGCGTCGCCACGATGTCAACCTCCCCCGACGCGCTCACGTTCATCGCCACCACGAATGTCAGCGCGCCAACGCGCTCCACGCGCGCGCTCAAAGTGGGCGCGTCCCCGTCGCACCCGGCGACCCGAGCCAGGAATACCAAGAGCGCCAAACACCAGCGCATCCCGCATCCGCCGCCCGTGTGGTGTCCCGCGGGCACCCCGCGGGCGCCCCACGCGCGGCGCCCCATGCGCGACCGGGTGTGGCGATGCCGCATCGGAACGTTCGAGGCGTGACGATGAGTTCGAAGGTGAAAAAACTTTCTGTAGAGTACAGATGATGAATGAGTTACTTCGTAGCGCGACGCGTGGACGCGCCTTCGGCTTCGCCTCTCCCTTCCGCGACGCACGCGCCGATCACCTCGCGGTCTTCACCGCCTTGATCATGCCGTACTGCATGAGCCCCACGTCGAAGGCGCGGTGCATGCGCTCCAGGCACACGATGTCGCGGACGGTCTTGTACCACACCTTCGGCTTGGAAAACACGGGGAGCGGGTCCCAGACGCCCGCCCACACGCTGTGGCGCCACGACGCGATGGTCTGCCTGGTCCAGTCGTCCGTGTCGATGCCGCCCATCTTGCCGGTGCTGCCCACCAGCTCCGCGTACGCGTCGATGGAGATAAAGTACGGGTGCGCCCACTCCTTGTACAGGTAGTTCAAGTTGGTCAGCTCGCGGGCGGAGAACGGCTCGCCTCTGTCGTCGCGCTGGCACCACGTCGCGATGACGAGCGTACCGCCCGGCTTCAGCACGCGCACCATCTCCTCGACGTACTTCTTCTTGTCCGGCATGTGCTCACCCGACTCGCACGCCCACACCAGGTCGAACGAGTTGTCCGGGAAGTCCATCGCGAGCGCGTTCATGACCCGGAAGTCCGCGTTGCGGACGCCCTGTTGCTCGGCCAACTCTGTGGCGCGCGCGACTTGCTTCGGCGACAGAGTGATGCCGGTGACGGACGTGCCCTCGCCGAAGCCCTTCGCCAGGTGGCGCGACGCGCCGCCGATTCCGCACCCGACGTCCAGCACGGTCCTCGGCGTCTTCTCCGCGCAGCCCGCCCAGATGGCCATCTCCTCCACGAAGTCCAGCTTGGCCTCGACGAAATCCTTCACCTTGCATCCCAGCAACGTGCCGGCGCCTCGCGCCAGGACGTCGTCGGTGTAGTACCCGAGGTGGATGTGCTCGCCCCAGTAGTACTCCAAGATCTGCTCCTCCGTCCAGGCGTCGTACTCCCGGCCCACGGTGGTGTCGTCCATCCAGGGGCGCCCGGGCGTGTCGAGGTCCTTCTTGGCCCTGGCGTACGCAAACGCCGCCGCCAGGCCGGCCGCCGCCGCCTTCGCGACCGCGAAGAGCTCGGAGTCGCCGTACCCGCGCGCCGCGAGCGCGGCGCGCGCCGCGGCGATGTTGGCGTCCGCGGCGGGGATCGCGACACCCACCTCGAACGCGCTCGAGGCCGCGCGCGCGCCGTGCGACGGAAGCGCGGGCGCCGCCAGATCCGAAACCGACATCATCTTCTCCGACGTTTCGGCGGACGTCCGCGCCGTCGGGGCGGCGGCCGAGGACGCGGCGTCGGACGCCCCGGCGCGTCGCGCGACGCGGGTCACGGCACTCGCGCGTCGTGCGGCACCTCGAGATCGACGCGGAACGGCGAGACGCGTCGCGCTCGCGTCCGCAGGGCACGCGCGAGAGGCGAACATCGGACCGATCGTCGTTGACGAGACGAGACCGGCGCCGGGCGTGACCGCGTGCGAGCCCTTCGGCTGCGGGAGTCGTGCGCGTTTTTACGCGCGGTCGGCGAACGTGGAGTCGCTGTCGACTGCGCTCGGGGGAGGAATTCGGACTCGCGGTCGTCCGGGGCGGTGGTTGCGGCGCGGAGTGGCGAGTGACACTTCGTCGCCGATCGCGTCAACAAACTGACGCTTTCGCCGCTCGTGGTCGCGGGAAACGTCGATTCGCGCGAGTTTTTGTACACGTACGTACATTTGGTCTGATGTTTCTGATGTTGTTGTAAAGTATAGCACACTTTTTGTATGCTTTCCAGTCTGTCGTCTGGTCTTCCGAAATTATTGTCGGCGGCTTTCGTCAAGCTCGCCGCCACACTGTCGCCGCGCAGAGACTATGGCCGAGGTGGAAGACGCGCCGCCTCAGGATGCCGCCGAAGGCGGTACCTCCTCCGGCGGTAAGAAAGGACGCTACCGACGCGAGAAACCCTGGGTGCGTCTCCTGCCCCGCCGCGCGTCTCGCGCCATCCCCTCCGTCGCCTCGTCCGCCGCCGCTGCCGCAAAATGCCGCGTCGTCCCGCCGACCCCGCGCCCCCGTCTGACCCCGCGCCCCCCCGTCACCGCGCGCCCGCAGGACCACGACGGCATCGACCACTGGAAAGTCGACCCGTTCACCAAGGACGATAACCCCGGGGGTTTGCTGGACGAGTCCTCGTTCGCCACGTTGTTCCCCAAGTATCGCGAGAAGTACTTGCGGGAGGTGTGGCCCTCGGTGACGCGCGCGCTGAAGGAACAAGGTGTGGCGTGCGAGCTGAACCTGGTGGAGGGCTCGATGACCGTTCGCACGACGCGCAAGACGTTCGACCCGTACATCATCATCAAGGCCCGGGACCTGATCAAGCTGTTGTCGCGCTCCGTGCCCGCGCCGCAGGCGCTGAAGATCCTGCAGGACGACGTGCAGTGCGACGTGGTGAAGATTGGGGGTTTGGTGCGGAACAAGGAGCGGTACGTGAAGCGGCGCCAACGACTGATGGGCCCGAACGGCTCGACGCTGAAGGCGATCGAGATGCTCACCGGGTGCTACGTGCTGGTGCAGGGAAACACGGTGTCGTGCATGGGCGGGTGGAAAGGGCTGAAGACGGTGCGCAAGATCATCGAGGATTGCATGAAAAACATGCACCCCATCTACCACATCAAGGAGCTGATGATCAAGCGCGAGCTCGCGAAGGACCCCGCGCTGGCGAACCAGAGCTGGGACCGGTTCCTGCCCAAGTTCAAGAAGAAGAATGTCAAGCGCAAGAAGCCCTCGAAGATCGGCAAGGGGAAGAAGGACCAGGTGTTCCCGCCGGCGCCCGTCGAGAGCAAGATCGACAAGCAGATCGCCTCCGGCGAGTACTTTTTGTCGCAGGACGCCAAGCGCCGACGAGCGGCGGCGGAGAAGCTCGAGAACCAGAAGGAGGCGCTGAGCGCGTCGCGGAAGCGCCGGGAAGAAGCGTTCGTCGCGCCCAGGGAGGATGCGGAGGACGGGGAGAAGAAGAAAAAGAGGAAATCGGACGTCGGCGACGACGACGTCGCCGCGGCGGCGGCGCGCCTCGCCAAGAAGGGGTCGGAAAAAAAAAGCGAGGAGCGCAAGAAACGCAAGAGCGCCGACGCCTCCGCGTTCGTCATGGACGACGGCGGGAAGAAGGCGAAGAAGGACAAGAAGAAGAAACGCGACGATTGAGACGGGTGTGCGCGTGGCGCGTCGGCAGAGCGCGAACGCGAGCGTGTTGTGAACCGTCGTCCGAACGGACGTCTGCGCTTGAAAAAGTGTCTTGTCAGTCTCGACCGCACCCGTTTTCGTCTGACGCGACAAGATGGTCGTCGGGGCAAAATGCTTTTCCGAGAATTGTCTGTAACCCGCTTGAAGTTGTGGTCAGCCTCACAAGCACACCGCGCGGGGCACGAGGTTTCGCGTCTGAGCGCGCGTGCGAGACGCCCGTGACACGCGGCTTGCGGTGCGACGTCGCGGACGAAGCCTCCGCCGACCTTCACGGCAGTTCGTCGCGGTTCCGAGAATTGTTGAATCGCGGGCGGCTGCGTTCGGGAGCTGATTCGCTCGTGAACACCCGTGATGCCGTTGCCGGCGATGAACGACCGGTCCGCGTCGAGCCATGCCTCGCCCGCCGCGTCTCCTTTCGGGGATGTGAAACGCCTGACGATGCCGAAGTCCCCCCCCCGGACAAAGTCCGGCTCCGGTCTCCCCACGTCCCCGACGCGCGGGGATAAAAGAGCCTCGCCCGCGAAGGCGGTGTCTCCGTTCTACTCGACGCGCATGAAGGACACCTCCGAGACGAGCGCAGCGACGGATCTGTTCCGCAAAGGCGCGGAGCAGATCGTCCTGGACCACGACAAGCAGGCGAAGCTCGCGAACCTCATCAAGGCGGTCACCGTGCAGAAGCAGGCGCTCACGGAGGAGCGCGAGCAAGCCATCGCGGGGTTCAAAGCCGAGCGCGCCAAGCTACGCACGATGCAGCAGAGGACGCTGTCGCTGTACGCCAAGATGAAAACGGAAGCGATCGCGCCCGTCTCCGTGGACGTCCGCGACATAGACAGCAGCGACGACGAGGGAGCCGGCGGCGTGGCGTCGTACGACATGGCGCGCCAGGCGGGGTCCATCTTCGCGTCTCTCCGACGCGGTTCCGACGAGAGGCTCGTGTTCGAGCGGTGGCGCTCGTGGGCGAAGCAGCACGCCATCGCCGAGGCGCACGTGCGGCGCATGACGCGGCGCTGGCAGCTCACGAGACTGGTGAGGTCGTGGCGCGCGTGGTGGCGGCTCGCGGTGAACGACGGTCGCGGAACCGCGGCGGCCGCGGAGCTGGCGGCGACGCGCTCCAAGAAGCGCGTCGGGCGCCGGGCGTTCGCCGCGTGGCGCGGCGTCGCCGCCGGCTTGGACGAGGAAGAGCTCGCGAAGTTGAGCTCCGCGTCCGCGAAGTTCGTCGCGGGCTCGCCAGCCGCCGGGCTCGTCGCCATCGCGCAGCTGGCGAGGTCCCGGGGAGGGACGGACGCGGACACCCGGCGGAGGATCGTGGCGGACGCCGTCGCCGCGGCGGGCAGGTCGGCGGGCGCGTTCGACGTCGAGGACATCCTCGGCGGCGCGGAAGGCTCGGAGCGGTTCCTCTCCCCGACCTCGCCCGAGCTCGAGGACGACGCGCGCGGCGAGGCGAACGCGGTCGCGGTGCGAGCCGCGGCGATTCTGTTCTGCAAGACGGCGCGCGGCACGACAAGGAACGTGATGATGGCGTGGGCGGCTGCGGCGTCGCGCGCGCGCGCGCGGCGCCTGAGCGACGAGGTGAACGCGTTGCGCTTCGAACAAGCCGAGGCGGAAGCCGCGGCGATGGTCGCGGCGGAGGTCGCGGCGGAGACGAAGGCGACGGCGGAGTCCGAAAAGAAAGCCGCCAAGTCCAAGTCGTTCTTATCGGCGTTCAGGAGTCCGTCCAGGAAGTCCACGGACAAAAAGTCGTTCGCGGCTTCGCCGACGAAGGCGGCGTCGAATGACAATTCGGGGCTCTCCGCGAGCAGCCCGTCGGCGAAATCCACCGCGCGAGCGGCTTCGCCCGCCGGACTCTCCGCGACGACGCCGGCGACGGCGTCCCCGCCGCTCTCGCCGCAAGCCTCGCTCGAATCGTCCGCGACGTCCTCTGCGCCGACTGGGAAGGTACCCTCGGCGGACGAAGCGAAGCCGGCGAAGGCGAAACCGGCGAAACCGGCGAAACCGGCGCGGACGCCGGATCGGCAAACCTCCGTCGCGTCTTCGTCCGACGACGCGTTACCTCCGGCGCCGGAGTCGCCGAAGAACGCGTCGACGTCTTCCAGCGATTCCGGTGAACAAGACGCGCTCCCACCGGTGCCGGCGCAGAAACGAGTCGCCGCGAAGGCGAAGGCTCCCGCGGCGGACGCCGCGGACGTCGAGGTGGAGACGAAGGATGCCGTGAAAACGTGGAGCGAAGATCCTCCCGTGGAGGTTCCCGCGGCGGAGGCGCCGGAGGAGCCGGAGAAGAAGCAACCCGCGTGCTGCGTGATCATGTGACGTAGGCGAGCGTTTCATT
>Ga0181560_10000485_pt1 | contig 35921 bp, 24 predicted proteins | sample 011ome_20_FD_133751 | JGI IMG/M metagenome (GOLD analysis project Ga0181560, IMG submission 133751) | Coastal salt marsh microbial communities from the Groves Creek Marsh, Skidaway Island, Georgia - 011509CT metaG (megahit assembly) | ecosystem: Environmental > Aquatic > Marine > Intertidal... | reverse complement strand
GGGGCCGGGGCACCGGGGCGCGGGGGTCCGCGGGGGGGGGGCGGGCAAACAGGCAACCCTGGGGGGGGGGGAACGAGGGGGGGGGGGGGGGGGGGGGGGGGGAAGCGGCGGAGGCGCGGTGGGCGGCGCGTCGGGGAGCGTCGCGGCGCGCGCGCGGGGATCATCACGCGAACAGTACGTACCCCGCGAATGATAGACTACTGAAGAACCACGTCGCCGCCGGCCGCGAGCGCGGACTCGAACCCTAAGGGCCGTTCTATACAAGCGAATGGCGGGGTGGAGTTCAAAGGCGTCAGTTGGAGTTGAAAGGCGCCGAGGGCGGGTATTGAAAGCGGGGGGGGGGCGGAGAGATGCGCCGGGCAAAGTCCTTAAGGATCGGCGTTCACAACGCGAACGCGGTCGTATTTGGACCAGTGTATAGAACGCACCTAACTAAAAGAACGCCTCGTCGTCGCCGTCGCCCCCGACGTCGTCCTCGTACCCGTCGTCGTCGTCGAACGTCTCCCCGCGCTGGTATTCGTCCTCGTCGTCCCAGTCGTCCTCCTCCTCCTTGCCGCCGTCGCTCTCGTCGCCGTCGTCCTTGGTCGCGTCGTCCGACGTCGTCGCGCCGCCGCCGCCCCCCGAGGGTTTCCCCGCGTCCCCGTCCCCGTCCCCGTCCCCGCGTCCCCGTCCCCGCGTCGACGGTTTCCCCGCGCCGCCGCCGGCTTTGCCCCCGGTCGCGCCCTCCGCGGCTTTGTCCTCCTCCTTGAAAGAGACGCGCCGCGACCCGCGGCGGAGCTCTCTCCCACCGCCGCCGTTTCCGCCGCCCGCACCCTCCGCGGCCGCGCGCGCTTCCTCCTCGCGCTCCTTCTCCAGCTTCGCGAGCTTCTCGAGTCGGCCGATGCGGTCGCCGTCGTCGTCGTCGTCGTCGTCGTCGCCGTCGCCGTCGCCGCTCGCCGCGGACGCGTCCCCTCTCGCGCGCTTCTTCCCACGCGCGCCGCCGCCGCGTCCGCCCGAGGCCGCCTTCCCACCCGCCGTCCCGCCGCCTCCGGCCCCGCCGTCTCCGCCGCTCGGGATCCCCAGACACGCGAACAGCTCCGCCGGGAAGTACGCGGCGTCGTCCTTGATGATCTCTCTCAGCCGCGCGAGCTTCGACGGCGCGTTCTTCGCGCGCTCGCGCTCGACCTTGTCCGCGTACTGCTCGACGACGACCTCGGGGTGCTCGCCGCGCTCCGGCTCGCTGTCGAGGTAGTAGCACGAGTTCCGCCAGAACGCGTGCAGCTCGCGCTTTATCTTCAGGAGCTCCTTCTCTCGCTCCGTGGGGACGTGGGGCGGGGGCATGCGAATCAGCGGCGGGTAGAGCGGCGGCGCGCCGGACGGCTCCTTCGCGTGCTGCGCGGGGGGCGGTCGCATCGCGTCGTCGTCTAAGGTGATCGGCGCGGCCGCGGTGCCGGCGCCGCGCCCGCCGACGCCGCGCCCGCCGCCTCGTCCGCCGTGCATCGCGCGGTGCCGCGCGAGGGGCGCGAGGATCTCTCAGATCCTTCATCGTTGCTACTCGCGAGGCGTTCGTTGGAGTTTTCGGTTTTCTCGCTCATCACGGCATAATTACAAAGCGAGACCTACTTCGCCGCCGCCGCCGCCGCCGCCGCCGCCTTCGCGGGAGACGCGGTCAAAATCTCCACCCCACCCTCCGTGATCAACAGCGTGTGCTCCGCCTGCGCGGTCCACTTCCCGTCCGCGGTCACCGCGGTCCACCCGTCCTTCCACATCCGATCGTTCGTCCGGCCGATGGTCAACATCGGCTCGATGGTAAACGTCTGAGGGTAATCGTCCATACGAAGCGACGTCGGGGTGGAGTTCAAAGGCGTCAGAAGCGGAGTTCAAAGGCGTCGATGTGTGTCGGGATTGAAAGCAGCGTGGGGTGGGAGGACGGTAACGACGGGAAGTAAAGTCCTTAAGGAATCGCGTTCACCGCGCCGACGCGGTCGCACGGGAACCGGTGTATACTGAGAACGCGCCTGATTCAGCACCAACGTCCCCGGGTCGTTGTTCCGATGATGGCGCACCGTCGGACCGCTGTGGAACTCGTACCCGACGCCGTGTCCGACGAACTTCTCGACGACCCCAAACCCGAGCTCGTCCGCGAGCCCGTGGATCGTCGCGCCGATCTTTCGCACGGGAACGCCGGGCCCGCAGACGTCGATGGCGGCGGCGAGGCATCGATCCGTCGCGTCCACCAGTCGCCGCACCTCGTCCGTGACGCCCTCGCCGACCATGATCGTCCGCGACGTGTCGCCGTGGTACCCGTTGAGGTACACCGTGACGTCGACGTTGATGATGTCGCCGTCCATGAGCTCGGTCGTGTCCGGGATTCCGTGACAGATGCACTCATTGAGCGACGTGCACACGCTCTTCGGAAAGCCGCCGTAATTCAACGGGCTCGGGTACGCGCCGGCGTCGACGATCATCTTGTGCACCTTCTGGTCGATGAAATCCGTCGTGACCCCGGGCTTGCACAGCGTCTCCGCGTAGTCGAGAACCTGCGCGGCGAGCAGCGACGCGGCGCGCATCTTCGCGATGCCGTCCGCGTCGTGGATTTGGTACTTCTCGTTCTGGGGTGGAGTTGAAAGGCGTCAGCTGGCGTTGAAAGGCGTCGAGGGCGGGGATTGAAAGCGAGGGGTGGGCGGAGAGAACCGACGGCAAAAGTCCTTAAGGATCGGCGTTCACCACGCGAACGCGGTCGTATGGGGACCAGTGTATAGAACGCACCATGTCCGGGAGAAACCCGTTATCCGCGTACGGCGGCCGCGGGATCGACGCGGGGACGTGCTGCTTCGCGCTGACCGTTCCCTTCACGAGGCGCGGTCGGCCGTTGTAGTCGTCCGCGCTCGGCGGCGCGAGGTTCCCGAGGAGCTCCGCGAACCCTTTCTTCTTCGCGTGCACGGTGAGAAACGTGCGCGCGCGGCGCGACGACGACGACGACGACGATTTATTCGCCGAGGTCGTGGTCGTCCATCGCGCGCGCGCGTCGTCGCCGCCGAGGAGGGCGGCGCGCTGGCCGCCGACCGCGCGGGTGACGGCGCGGGACGACGAGAACGGGCGCGTCGCGCCGACGCGCGAGGCGTACGCGATGCACGCGGCGTGGCGCGCGGCGGTCGCGGCCATGGTGTCGAGCTGTTGTGTCGGCGCCCGCGACGGATCGCGGGGCTTTTTGCGACGTCGCGACGTCGACGACCAGCACTCGAGTAGTTTTTCCGCGTAGTACGTGCCAAAACGTATGCGTTTCAGTCACGGTTCGAGATTCGTGGCTCGCACGCTCTGTGTCTGTTTCGGCGCGCTTCTTCTTCTCCGTCCGTCCGCCTCCCGCGGTCTCGTCCGTCTCCTCCCGCCATCCCTCCGTCGTTCCCGCACAACCACGCGCGCCGCCGCGCACTCCTCGCTGACACGCGAAGAGACGCCAAGATGAACTTCGGAGGGATGCGCCCCCCTAAGGTGCGCGCTCCGTCGCGTCGCGACGCGCGCCCTCCTCCTCGCGCGGCGCGATCGTCCATCCGTCCCCGGTCGCTTCCAATCGCCGCCGATCTGCGGACGGATGTCGCGCGCGTCGCGTCGCGTCGTCCTCGCGTCGCGAGATCGGCGTCGACGCGCCGCGTTCGCGCGCGCGGCGCGCGGCGCGGCCGCGCGGACGCGACGCGACATCGCGACCGCGCCGCGGACGCGAGGATGGATTCGACGCGTCGGCGTCGCGACGTCCCGCGCGGTGGTCAACCGCCCTGTCGGCGGGGCGGCGCGCGAGCGACGCCGCGACGCGCGCGAAGAAAAGATTTATTTCTTCGGCATCCTTCCGACGCCGCCGACGCCTCGGACGCGGCGTCCCCACCGCGCCGCGACCTCCGCGCTGACGCCCTTCCCTCCCGCTCTCTTCCTCGACGCCTTCCCCGCGTCAGGGCGACAACGACAAGTTCTACAACGTCCTCGGCGTGAGCAAGTCCGCCGGTCCGGACGAGATCAAAAAGGCGTACCGCAAGGCGGCCATCAAGAATCACCCGGACAAGGGCGGCGACGAAGCCAAGGTGCGTCCGCCGCGCGCCGACGCCGACGCCGTCCGTCCGTCACTCCCCGCCGTTCGTTCGTTCGTCCCGGTAGTCGTCGTCGCGGGCGGCGATCGCGCGGTCGGTCGCGACGACGCGGGCGTCCGCCGCGCGGCGACGCGTCGCTCCGGCGTCAGATCCATCCGCGCGACCGATCGACCGACCGATCGAAGCTTCGCTTCGTTCGCGCGCGCCCGCCGAAAAAAACTTTCCAAGATTGTGATCGAAGCGCGCGACCGAACGACCGACTGACGTCGCTCGCGACCCCACCGCCCCCCCCCCCCAAAATTCAATTCACGCGCGCAGTTCAAAGAGGTCACCGCCGCGTACGAAGTCCTCTCCGACCCCGAGAAGAGGGAGATCTACGACCAGTACGGCGAGGAGGGCCTGAAGGATGGCGGCGGCGGCGGCGGCGGATCGCCGTTTGACATCTTCGAGGCGATGTTCGGCGGCGGCGGGAACCCGTTCGGCGGCGGCGGCCGCGGCGGGGGCCGGCAGCGACAGCGGAAGGGCGAGGACGTCGTCCACGCGCTGAAGGTCAACCTCGAGGATCTGTACAACGGCATCACGAAGAAGCTCTCGCTCGCGAAGAACGTGTTGTGCCCCAAGTGCGACGGCAAAGGAAGCAAATCCGGCGCGAGCGGGCACTGCGGGACGTGCAAAGGCAGCGGCGTGCGCGTCGTCGTTCGTCAGATCGCGCCCGGGATGGTGCAACAGATGCAGACCGTGTGTAACGAGTGCAAGGGCAGCGGGCAGGTCATCTCCGAGAAGGACAAGTGCGGGCAGTGCCGCGGCGCGAAGGTGGTCCAAGAGAAGAAAGTTCTCGAGGTGCACATCGAAAAAGGCATGGTGAACAACCAGAAGATCGTGTTCCAGGGCGAGGCGGACGAAGCCCCCGGGACCATCCCCGGCGACATCGTGTTCGTCGTTCAGGAGAAGGAGCACGCGACGTTCAAGCGCAAAGGTACGGACTTGTTCCTCGAGAAGACGCTCTCTCTCGTCGAAGCGTTGTGCGGGTTTAGCATGACGGTGACGCATCTGGACAAGCGCGAGCTCGTGATCGCGACCAACGAGGGCGACGTCGTGAAGCCGAACTCGTTCAAGGCGGTGTTCGACGAGGGGATGCCGATGCACGGAAGGCCGTTCCAGAAGGGCAAGCTGTTCGTGCACTTCACCGTGAAGTTCCCCGAGCCCGGAGACCTCGGCGACGACGAGATGAAGACGCTCGAAAAGATTCTTCCGAAGCGCATCAACCCGCCGGTGATGGTCACGGACGCGCACGAGGAGTGCACGATGCACGACGTCGACATGGAGTCCGAGATGCGACGCAACAAGCAGCAGCAGCGGGACGCTACGATGGATGACGACGACGAGGATCCGTCCGGGCAGCGGGTGCAGTGCGCGCAGCAGTGAGCGAGAGAGAAGAAGAGAGGCGGCGGCGGCAAGCAGGGTTTAGGGCCTAAAAAAAACCCCTGGCGCGCCGGGGGTTGAGTTGTTTTCACGACGCGCGCACGCGGGGCTGTCCCGACTGACGATCACGCACGACGGGATGATAAGGGACGGCGCCGTCTGATAAATATTCGAAATGATACGATTCTTTCTAAAACACCCACCACGCGACACGACACGACATCTCGTCCTCTCACAGAACGGCGATCGATCGTCGCGTCGTCACGTCGAGACCATCCCTTGAAAGTTGTTGGCGTTTTCAGACGTGAACATCTTCCGCAAGATCTTCGCCGCCGTCTCCTCCACGCCCCTGTGCGTCACGTCCAACACCTCCCACTCCGGGTTCCGCGCGTACAGCGCCTTGGCTAAGCTCAGCTCTTGCGTGACTTGCCGCATCGCGCTGTACTCCCTCCTCGCGTTCGTCGCGGCGTCCGCGCCGCCCGCGCGCACGCCGATGGACGAGAGCCGGTTCGTTCGAATCGAATGCAACACGTCTCCGTCGATGAGCAAACCGAACACCCTCGACGGGTCCACGTCCGAGATTTGCTTCGGTACCATGAGCTTTCCATCCCGCGGCACGAGCGGGAGGTTCGCCACCTTGTACCCGCGCTGGCCCAAGTAAATCGACAGCGGCGTCTTCCCCGTGCGCGACACGCCCAAGATGAGAATGTCCGTGTCTTTCCACCGCTCCGGCCGCGCGCCGTCGTCCATCTGCCGCGTAAACTCCACGGCTTCGATGAGCTTGTAGTAGTCGTTCGACAGGCTCTCCGCCGCGGCGTGTCCTCGACGCGGCCGCGAGCCGCCGGCGGCGTCCTCGCCGACCCCGCCGCCGCGGCCCATCGCGCTCAGGGGCACGCCCGTGCGGTTCATGTCCAAGTGCTCCTCCATCGCGGTGAGGAGCCGACCCCACAAGTTGACGGATTTCACGTCGTACAGCTTGCACGCGGTCGCCACCGCGGTCGCCATCGCGGCGTCCGATAGCGTGTGCACCACGAGCGCGTCGTCCTCTTTCGCCTGCTGCACGATCTTGTACACGTCGCTCTCTTCGCTCAAGAATCGAAACACGTAAAAGTTTGTCGGCATCTCCAGATTGTTCACGTCTTCAAACTGCGTCAACGCCGCGCGACACGTGTTCGCCGCGGATTCGCCGGTGCAGTCGGACAGCACGAACACCGGCTTCGGCAAGACCGCGCGCGTGGACGGCGCGTTCGACGCCGCGGACCCGAGCGAGGAGAATTTCGCGCGCGACGGGTCGTTCACCGGGTCTTGGTACAGCGATGTGACGCACCCGTCCGAGCCCTCGTCTCGGCAGTCGTCGTCGTCGTCGGCGGCGGCCGTCGCCGCCGTCGTCGTCGTCGTCGTCGTCGTCGTCGCGGGCGCGGCCGCGGGGCGCGAGCTCTCCACCTTCCTCTGCCCGCGTTTCAACGTTCGGCGCTTGCGAAGGCGGCTCAGGCTCGAAGACGCGCGCGCGCGGATCGCCGCGGACGCGCGCGACAGCGCCTCGTCTTCGCGCGATCTCAACCTCGACGACGCGGATCCGTCCGACTCGGATGACCCCGCGACGTCTCCGTCTCCGTCTTCGTCTTCGTCTTCGCTCGCCGCCGCCACCGCCGCCGCCGTCGTCTGCCGCCGCAGCGTCGCCTTCGACGCGCCGACGCGCGGCGGCGCCGCGACGGGCTTCTCCTCCAGACTTGCGCGCGTGAGCCGTCGCTCTTCGGCTCCCGCGACCGCCGCGCCCGCCGCCGCGCGCGCCGCCTCGTCGCGCGCCGCCGTCGCGCGCGCGTCGTCCAGCTCCCTCGACAGCCGCGTCAACCGCGCTCGCCGCGCCTCGAGCTCGCTTTCCGCCTCCGCGCGCGCCTGCTCCGCCTGCTTCACGAGCTCGCGCGCGAGGTCGACGCGCTCCTGGACGCTCCGGTTGTCGCGGTCGTCGAACTCGTCGTCCAGGGAGCTCGAGGCGGTGGACGGCGAGAGCGCCTCGCCGGTGAGCTTGTCCACGACCCTCCCGGCGTTCGCGCCGTGCCGCACGTAGCCGTAGCGGCTGATGCTGAAGCGCTGCATGCGCGCGCGCACCGCCGCGCGCTCGAGCTCGAGCTCGGGCGAGACGGCGGGGGGAGCGGCGGCGGCGGCGGCGGCGGGCGGGCGCGGCGGGATGGACGACGACGACGCGGCGCCGCCCGCGCGGACGATCGCGGCGTCGAGAGACGGACGATCGCGCCTCGCGCCCGCGCTCTGGAGCTTCAGACGCACGGCCATGCGCTCCGCGCGGATCTGCGCGTCGACGAGCGCTGTGTCTTCGTCGTCCGCCGCGGGTGGCGCGGCCGCGGGCGGCGCGTCCTCGCCGGACGCCGCGGCGACGACGCCTCGCCGCGCGGGGCGACGATGATCATGACGCGGAGGACGACGCTGAGACGCGACGCGCGACGACGTCGAGGTCGCGCCGGCGTCGCGAGAGGGCGCGGCGACGCGAGCCGCCCGCGCGCTCTCCGCGCCGGAAACGCCGCGCGACATGCGCGCGCTCGCGCCCGCGACGGACGACGCCATCGCGCGGCCGCGGTGTGCGCGAAGCGCCCCCGAAAACCCAGGTTTCGGGTGCACGAGTCTTCACTAGTCTCGGAGCGCCCGACGCAGGTCCGCATGGCCGCCCTCGCGTCGTCCGCCGCCGCCGCGCGAAACGTATTCTTCCGCCGCGCGTCCGCCGCCAACGCGCGCCAACGACGCCGCGCGATGCCCGTCGTCGCCGCCGCCGCGGACAAGCCGATCCTCTACGACGTCCCGGTCTCGAACAACGGCGCGCGATGCCGATTGATCATGTACTGGAAGCGGCTCGAAGACGCGGTCGAGATCCGCGACCCCGGGACGATCGGCGGGCTCAAGTCCGAGGAGTACCTCGCGCTGAACCCGCAGGGGAAGATGCCGCTGCTCGTTCTCCCCGACGGCCTCGCGCTGCCGGAGTCCGAGGTCATCTCGCGATACCTCTGCGACGCGCACGCCGACGTCGGGCCCTCGCTTCTTCCCGCTGAGTCCCCGGAGAGACGCGCGGTCTGCGCGCTGGCGACGCGCGTGCACGACCAGTACGTCGTCCCGATCCAAGGCGTCATGTACCGCGGCCCGATGCCGATCGAGCAGCGCGCGGAGGGCATCGCCGCCATCGCGAAGCAGCTCGACGTCATCGAGGGAGTGATGAAAATCTACGCGGACGAAGGGCCGTTCGTCGCCGGCGCGGAGCCGTCCACCGCGGACGCGGCGTTGTTTCCCACGTACATCTTCATGGATCACTGCCTGACGAGACACTTCGGGTGGCGAGACGGCGTGTTTCGAGATCGGCCGGAGAGCGAGCGGTGGTGGTGCGCGATGCGCGCGGACACGTGCGGGGCGAGGGTGTACGACGAGGTCAAGGGCGGGTTGGAAAAGTGGGAGGACGCCGGTCGGTTCGAGACGGTGGGCGTGACCGAGCACGTGAAGGACGGCTCGTTCACGTGGGCGTATTAGCGCTCTCGCGTCGCGTCGTGTCGTGTCGTGTCGTCGTCGTGAGGGAGGCATCGTGCTGTGTGTGTGCTACAGTATGATACTAACGTGAATGATGAACGACGCGCTGCTTAGTATCGTATGCTATCGTCTACCTACGCGCCTACGCTTCGCGTCGTTCAACCGCCGCGCGTTTGCGTCTCGAGCTTCGCGCGGCGGAGGACGTCCCACTTCGACCCTCGCGGCGGCGGGGGAAGCTCCGCCGCCGCGACGTGGTTCGGTCCTGACGCACCGACGAGGGAGGACAGGTTCCGCAGGCCGCCGCGTCTGAGCATCGCCCAGCGGCTCTTCTTCCCGGCCGCGGCGTTCTCCTTGCCGCCGTCGTCGTCGTCGTCGATATTTTCCTCCTCCTCTTCTTCTTCTTCGTCGTCGTCGTCGTCGTCGTCGTCCTTCACCGCGGCCGCGATGGCGGCTTCTAGGATGTCCCGCACCCGCTCTTTCGCGAGCTTCCTAAAGTACGTCACGAACTCGTCCACGTCGATCGTCCCGCTCCTGTCCGCGTCGATCTCTTTGAACACGATCTCAAACTTGTCCCGGCTGCCGTCCCCCGCGCGAATGCGCTTCGGGAGGTGCAACATCGCGGCCAACGCGCCGTCGCCCTCGGGAGGCGCGTCGCGCTTCAACGCCGCGACGAGGTGCCGCACGTCGATCTCATCCTCGTCGACGTTCGCGCCGGGCCCGAGCAACTCCGCGAAGATCGCGCGGGTCTTATCTCTCAGACACCCGGGGAACCCACCCCCGGCGCCGTGCGCGTACTCCTTCAACATGTCGCGCGCGTGCTTCGTGGGTGAACGCGTGGGTCAGTCGAACGTCTCACCGGTCAAAAGTTGAAAGGGAAGCGCGGGTGAAGAGTGACGACGGGAAAAGTCCTTAAGGAACGGCGTTCAACACGCGAACGGGGTCGTATGGGAAGCAGTCTCACCTTCGCGTTCTCCGCGGCGATCGCCTCGCGTCGCATTTCGCGTCGCGCCGCGTCGAGGCGGTCCTCCAACGTCAACTCACGGAAGTCCATGATGGTCGCGAACTCCTCTCTGTCGATCTCGCCGTCGTCGTTGACGTCTGCGGCGCCCAAATTCATGAGCTCATCGAGCTCTTCGCTCGTGACGTTGTCGCCGACGATTTTCGCCGCGTTCGATATGTCCTCGAGCACGATGCACCCTTTGTCGTCGACGTCGAAGCACTCGAACGCGACGTCGAGCGCGTCCTCGGTCGTCGCATCCGCGATGCGTTCGGTGACCGTGGAGATGAACTCGCCCAGGTCGACGGTCCCGCCGCCGTCCTCGTCCATCGCGTCGAGGGTCGCCTTCAGTTCTTCCGGTCGAGGTTCGAATCCCAACGCGCGCGCGGCGAATTTGAGCTCCTTCTCGTCGATGTCCCCGCCGTTGTCCGTGTCCACGAACTTGAACGCCTCCGTGAGCTCCGTCACGAGTTCGGTCTTTAACCCGTGCGCGTCGATCGGGGACTCGTCGTCGTCGTCGTCGTCGCTCCCATCGTCGTCGCTCCCGTCGTCGTCGCTCCCGTCGTCGTCGCCGTCCGCCCCCCTCGCTTCCCTCGCGGCTGCCTTCGCTTCCTTCGCCGCTCTCGCCTTCGCCGCCTCCACGAGCGCCTTCCGCGTCGCGTTGCTCAGCGCCGCGAGCTCGACGTGCGCGGGGTCGTTCGCGTCCGCGGGCGCGGACCCGGAGGAGAACGCCGGCGGCGACCGACGCGGCGGCGGCCTCCACTCCGGCGGCGCGCGCAACCCTCTCTTCCGGAACAGCACCCCTTGCAACTCCTCGGGGATCGCCTTGACGTCCTCGCCCTGCATGATCGCGACGACCGCGGGCGATCCTCCCGCGGGGACCCACGCCTTATTCACGCCGACGCGCGTGATCGTCCGCGACCTCGCGCCGGTCTTCGTGACCACGTACGCCTCTTCCTCGCGGTCGATCGCGGCCATCGAGAAGTACGCGTCGCCCGCGCGCACCTCGACGACGTCGCCATCCTTTTCCACCTCCAGGCTCCGCGTCCCTCGCGTGATGGTCGTCCGGCGCGTCGTCACCGCGGATACGCTTCCTCGGAGGACGAGGCCGACGTACCCGTCGTCGATCTGACTCTCCGCGCTCGTCGCCGGGAGCTTTCTTCCCGGGTCGTACGTCTCCACGGAGAAGAGCGTCGCGAGCAGGTCGCGTTCCCAAAACTCCAGCGGCCGCGCGAGCTTCTCGTTCGAGAACGCCACGAGAACCGGGTCGTTCGGGTCGAGCATCGTCCGCGGACGGTCCTCGCCGCCGCCCATCGCGGCGAGCCGGACGTTCGCCGCGCGCTCGGTCGCCATCGCGGCCGCGAACGCGTCGCGGTCGAGGCGTAAGAAGACGCAGTCGGTGACCGCTTTCAACGAAGCGACGCGCGGCGCGTCGAATCGAAGCGCCACCTCGCCGACCGCGGAGCCGGTCTTGAGCCTCGCGACTCGCGTCTCGTGCGTCCGCCCGTCGTCGTCCTCGGTCGTCATCGTGACCTTCGCTTTGCCCTCTTTGAGGACGTAAAACGACGTCGCGGGGTCGCCCTCGGCGAACACGGTTTCGTTTCTCCGACACGAAACCTCCTCGAACGACCGCGCGAGCTTGTCGACGCACGCGACGGAAACGCCCGCGAATCCGGGGTTATCGGTCATCGCGTCGATCGCGATGCGAATCGACGCCTCCTCGTCGTCCAACGTCCGTCGTCGGCGTCGCCCGCGCATCTCCCATTGCCGCCAGAGCCAATAATACGTCGCGGTTTTATTTTTGCCCCAGAGCGCGAACACCATTTGCCATGTACCCTTCGCGTCGCGCGTCTGCATCACCTTCGCGCGCTGCACCGCGTCTCTCCACCCGAGGAACGCGTCGTGCGTCGTCGCGCCGTGCAGAAACAACACCACGGAGCGCAGCGTCTCCGCGGCGTGGACGATGTGCCGCACCTCCGCGGTTCGCGCGTTTTGCGCCGCGGTGGTGCCAAACTTATCCTTCACCTTGGCGTCGACGCGGCGGTCCAATAAGAACGCGCACGTCTCCGCGTGGCCACCCTCCGCGGCGAGAATGAGCGGCGTCGCGTAGTTCCAGCTGTCCTGCGCGTTCATGTTCGCGCCGATGCTGTGTAAATATTTAACGACGTCGACGTGGCCGTTACGCGACGCGAGGTGCACGGCGGTGGAGCCGCGCCACATCCCTCCGATGTTCGCGCTGGCGCCGGCTTCGACGAGAAGTTTGACCGTCTCCAGGTGCCCGCCCTCGCACGCCCAGTGCAGCGGCGTGCTCTCGGTGGAGTCCCTCGCGTGAAGCGGGTCGTCTTCGAGCTCGGGAGGGTCGTCGTCGTCGTCTTCATCGGACGCATCGGGACACTTGATCGAGTGTTTGAGTCGATGGATGGCTTCTTCGCGCGCGCCAAGAATCAACCGCACGATGACCGCGTTTCCGTCCATGCTCGCCTTGTGCAGCACGGACTCCTCTCGGATCGTCCGCGCGTTCCAGTCCGCGCCTCGAAGCAGAAGCTCTCGCGCGCAGCGGCCGTGGTGCCCGAGCTCGACCGCGCTGTGCAGCGGCGACGTGCCGTCCTTTCTCGGTTTATTGACCACCTCGGAGAGGACGTCGTCCCCGGCGGCCCGCGCGGCGTCCGCGAGGACTCTGAGCGCCTCCACGTCGCCGTTCCTCGCCGCGAGGTGCAACGGCGTGTACCACAGCGCGTTCTTCTTCGTCTGCGACGCGCCGCGCGATACCAGCAGCTTCACGATCTCCATGTGCCCCTCGCGCGTCGCGAGATGCAGAGGCGTGTCGCCGTCGACGCCGTCCTTGACGTCGACGTCCGCGCCCGAGTTGAGCAACAGACGCGCGAGCTCCGCGTGGCCGCGGTCGCACGCGACGTGCATCGCGGAGTATCCGTCCACCTCGGAGAGATGGTTCACGTGACGGTCGCGTTGACGGCGTTTATATTGCTCCTGCGCCATGTTGATCACGTCCCACAAGGATTTCGGGCGCGCGTTGGCGAAGGACTTCTCGTCGCCCTCGCCGTGCGACAGCGAAGCGATCAGTCGCCTCTCCGCGAACGCCGCGAACGCCATCGCGCTCGCGCCGTTCGGCGCCGCCACGTCGATCGGCGGCACTGCTCGCGTCGCGGCGACGACGTCGCTCAAACTCCTCCGAAGCGCCGTCCACCGCACGCTCGCCGCCGTGGTTTCGAGTCCGAGGGGCTTCTCGTCGCCGCGTTGACGCGCGTGCTCCACCAGTAACGACGCGACGCCGACCGCGCCCGTCTCCGCGGCGGCCATCAGCGCGTTTCGCCCGCGGTCGTCTTCGGCGGTCGCGTCCGCGCCGCGGTCGAGAAGCGCACGCGCCATCGCGAGAGATCCGCCGCGGCACGCGAAGTGCAGCGGACGCTCGCGCCTGACGTTGGGCTTGTCGAGCGTGGCGATCGGTCTTCGCTCCGCCGCGGCGCGGCGTAACACCTCGAGGAACATCAGCGGCTTCCCCGCCGCGCACGCGCCGTGTAGGCACGTGTTCCCTTCTGCGTCCGGGATGAAAGGGTCCGCGCCCGCGCAAAGCAGCGCGAAAATCGCATCCTCGCGCCCGCGGTTCGCGGCGAGCAGCGCGGGGGTGACGCCTCCGACCGCGCGAACGTCGACGATCGCCGCTGGGTCGCGGACCGACGCGAGGAGACGCGTCAGGCACGCCGCGGAGCCGCATTCCGCGGCGAGGTGCACGGGCGTGCGGTCGTCGTCGCCCGCGAGTATCTTCGCGCCTTCGCCGAGGAGCAGCTCCACGACGCGGTCCTGGCCGCGCATGGACGCGAGGTGTAACGCGGTGTATCCGCTCGCCGCGGGTTGGTCGACGTCGAGCGCCTCTCCGGCGTCGTCCTCCGCGAACTCCCTGGCGACGATCGCCTCCGCGGCCGCCTCCGCGGCGTCGCGGACCGCCTTCGCGTCGTTCTTCCGCAGCTTCGCCATCGCGCCCGAGACCGCGGCGCGCTCCGCGGCGGCCTCCGCGTCGCGTATCAGCTCCGCGGTGCGCTCGCGCGAGAATCGAATCAACGACCGGCACGCGGCGGCCTGACCGGAGATGGCCGCGAGGTGCAACGGCGTGAACCCGGCGTCGGTCTTGAGGTTCGCGTCCACGCCGGGCGCGGCGAGGAGCGCCTCCACGATCGCGGTGGATCCGCTCTCCGCGGCGAGGTGCAGCGGCGTCGCGCCGGTGATGTCCACGGGCGACGGCTCCGCGTTTTTATTCCGCAGAATCCGCTCGACGATGTCCAGGTGGCACCCGTGCGACGCGTAGTGGAGGACCGTCCACCCGCGGTGCCCGGGGGCGTTGACGCCGGTCAGGTTCGAGTGCGTCCCGGGGTCGCGCGCGCGTCGCGCGCGGCGCTTGTCGCGGTCGAGCTGGCGCGCTTTGCGGCGTTCGACGCGCGCGGCGTCGAGCGCGCGGCGCGTCGCCTCGGCTTCGGAGATTTGAGAAGACTCGGAGAAGCCGACTTCGGACGCGAAGTCGGCGCCGACTTCGGAGGCGCCGCCTCGAGAAGACCCGACTCGAGACCCGGCGCCGACGCGCGACGCGGACGCGGACGTGTCGTCTTCTTCTTCTTCTTCTCGCGGGAGCAGCCCGAACACCATGTCGTGATGCCCCCTCGCGGCGGCCAAGTGCACGGCCATGTCCCCTCGCGCGTTCCTCGACGCGATGTCCGCGCCGCCGTGCTTGAGCAACCTTCGCACGACCTTCTGACGGTCGCACTCCGCGGCGAGATGCAGCGCTCCGCACCCGTGCCCGTCCACCGCGTCAACGCGCGCGCCTCTGGCGATGAGCGCCTCGACGACGGCGTGATGCCCCGCGCTCGCGGCGTGGTGCAGCGGCGTCGCGGCGTCCGCGTCGACGGCGTCGACGTCGGCGCGCGCGTCGTCGATCAGCAGCTCGACGATCTCGACGCGATCGCGCGCGGCGGCGAGGTGCGTCGGCGTTCGACCGCGCGCGTCCTTCGCGTTGGCGCGCGATCGCAGCTTCGCCGGCCACCCCGCGAGGGCTCTGAACGCGCGGACGACGTTCGCTCGCCCAGCCTCCGCGGCGGCGTGCAATGGCGTGCCTCCGTCGAGCGCCGCGACGTCCTGCGTCGCGCCGTACTCGCGCACGAGCGCTTCCACGAACTCGGCGTGCCCGCCTCGCGCCGCCTTGTGTAGCGCGCGCTCCCCGCGCGCGTCGACGGCGTCCACGACCGCGGCGAGCTCGTCGCCCGTTTTTCCGGCGAGCGCGCGGCGCGCGATCGGAAGCTTGCCCGCCGACGCGAGGTCGAAGAGATTCATCGCCTCCTTCGCCGCGGATATCGCGCGTCTCACGTCCTCGGACTCGGTCAAGTCCTCTGGCGCGAGGCCTCTCTTGTTGCGCGCGAAGACGTCCACGTCGGGCGCGTCGCAGAGGAGTTTCACGCATCGTGCGCGCCCCGCGGACGCGGCCCAGTGCGTCGGCGTCGAGCCGTCGTCGTCCGCCGCGTTGACATCCGCGCCCGCGTCGAGGAGCGTCCGCAGTATATCCGCGTGCCCGCAGTACGCCGCGACGTGCGCGGGGGTGAGTCCCAGCGCGCCCCTGACGTCGGGCGACGCGTTCAGCGCGAGGAGCCGTTCCAGGACGGGCGCGCAGCCGCTCTCCGCGGCGACGTGTAAGCCGGCGCGGCCGTCGTCGTCTACGAAATCGACGTCGCCGCCGCGGCTAAACATCGCGTCGATCGCGTCCGGATCGCGCGTCGCCGCGGCGGCCGCGACGTCGGTCAGCTTGGCGTACGCGCGCCGCTTCGCGCGGTCCGGGTCGTTCTTCCGCGAGCGGCGCGTCCAGCGCGTCGCCCCGGAGACGGCGCTCGCGGCTCTCGACCACGACCCCGCCGCGGCGTCCGACGCGGACGCGGTCGGCGGCGTCCGGTCGACGTCGACGTCGCTCGGCGGCGGCGCGGCGGCGGGCGCGCGCGCGAACAACAGCGCGTCGATGGCGTCGACGCCGGAGTTCTCGAGCTTCAGCGCGCCGAGGCCGAGCGCGAGGGATCGACTGAACGTCGCCGGCCGCGTTCCCGCGGTGGCCGCCACGGTCGCCGCCGCCGCGGTAGCCGCCGCCGTCTCCTCCTCCTCCCGCTCCTTCCGCGCCATCGCGTCAATGTCCCCGCGCCACCGCCTCTCGCGCTCGTACCGCTCCACCCTCGCCCTCGCCCACGCCGCGCTGTCAGCAGTCGGATCGTGCGGGCTCCCGGGCGCCGGCTCGAAGAGCGCGTCGACGTTGGCGAACGCGAACGACCGTCGGTAGGGCCCCATCCCGGACACGCCGGACAGGCCGGAGTACCCGCTGTCGTCGGACGCGATCTCGTCGTAGTCGTCCACCTCGGAGATGCCGCTGTATCGCGAGAGGTGCCTTCCGGGCGCGAGCGACGGCGCGCGCCATTCCGCGTCGTCCGCGACGCGACGACTCGAAGAATCGCGTCGTCGCGTTTCGTCGTCGTCGTCGTCGTCGTCGTCGTCGTCGTCGTCGTCCGCGCGACGGCTCGAGCTCGCGACCGCGGTGCTGAAGCTGTCGCGCATGAACGGCGCGGTGCTCATTCCGTGCCGCGATGCCTGCGACGCGATGCCCGTGGCGTTGGATATCTGCCGCGACGGCGGCATCCCGGACGCGCGCGCGTTCGCGTCGTCGTCGTCGTCGTCGTCGTCGGTTTCGTCCTCGTCGACGCTCGCCGCGTCCGCGCCGGGACGGCGAAGCGTCAGCGCGCGTCGCATCGTGTTCCCTCGCGCGATGCCCGCGTGGACGCGCGCGGCGCGCGCGTCGTCATCGTCGTCGTCTTCGTCGTCGTCGCGACGGGCATCGCTCATGACGGCGCGGAGGGCGTCGCGTCGCCGCTCCGCGCCCGTCGTTGTAATCTGAGTCGGCACTCGTCGCGCTCTTCTTCAACGGCCAAACGACGCGTCGGGAGGACTTCTCGGAGCAATCGATGGATAACGCGACGCCCGCGCCCGCGACGCGCCACTCCCGGCATGCGCGTCGCCGCGACGGCACCGGTCGCGTCGCCGCCTCGGGTCCGTCTGAGCGCGGCGGCGGCGGCGGCGTCGCGCGCGCGAGCCGCCGTGCCCGTCGCGCGGCGACGCGGAGGCGGAAGACGCGACGATGTCGCGGACGTCGTCGTCGCTCGCGCGTCGAAGAAGAGGGACGAGCGCCAGAGCATCTTCGACTGGGACGAGATGCGCTCGGTGCCGGTGGAGCCGAAGAACGCGGACGACGACGACGACGAGGAGGAAGAAGAAGAAGTCTACGAGGAGTACGTCGGCGACGACGCGCTCGCGACGTCGTTCAAGACGATGTACCAGGCTGGCGGCGGGAAGCGCGTCTACGCGGGAGTCTTCAAGAGAGACGTCGACGCGAAGGATCTGCCGTCGGAAGAAGACGCCGCCGCGAGGCGCGAGGACGCGGCGACGAACCTCACGAACATCGACATGGACGAGCGCGAGCGACGGAGTAAGATCGGCGTGTTCTTCATCGCGGTGTGCATGGCGCTGATGACGTATCAAATCCCCAGAGGGGCGCCGTGGAACGAGCGCGCGATCCTCGCGCTGCCGCTGTTCTTCGCGATCGGTTTCTTCGGCAGCGGCTCCACGGGTCTGTGAAACATCGCGCAAGCCGGGGTCTGGGACGTGGACGGGACCGGCTTGCAGACGATAGAGGATAAAACGATCGCGCAGAGGATCAGGGATAAGGTGAACGACTTCAACAGGAACACCGCGATCATCGTGTTCGCGGCGACGGCGTATTACATGGTCCTTCCGCTCGGGAAGAACCCGCCGCTCGGATAAAAAGCCGCGGCGTGATTAGCGCGCCGAAATTGATCTATCCCTTCTTCGTCGCGTCGAACGCGGACGCGCGCGAGCGCGCGCGATGTGACCGACCCGCCCCCAGTCGTGCACGCGCACGACGGGCGAGGATCGAGATGACGCGACGCGCCCGCGCGACGTCGCGCGTTCGACGAACGACCGAATGTAATACTACTACGCCGCGTACGAAGGTCCTAGAAGGTAAGTACCTCCGAAATGCAATCGACGACGATTGGATCGGATCAACCGTATTCAACTCACGACAATCACTTCGACGCTCCCCCGCCGCTCGCGTCCTCCTCCGCCGCCCTCGGCTGAATCTTCTTCGCGACGTGCAGATCCGCGAGCTGCGCGTCGCTGACGCTCCCCGGCGCGGACGTCAGCAGACACTGCGCGGTCGCCGTCTTTGGAAACGCGATCACGTCGCGAATGCTCGACGCGCCCGCGAGCATCATCACGAGGCGATCCAACCCGAACGCCATGCCTCCGTGCGGCGGCGCGCCAAACTGAAACGCGTCCATGAGATACCCAAACTTCTCCTCCGCCTCCTCCTTCGACAGCCCGATCGCGGCGAACACCTTCTCCTGAACGTCCCGGCGGTAGATGCGCAGAGACCCGCCGCCGACCTCGACGCCGTTGTACACCAAGTCGTACGCCACCGCCCTGGCCTTCGTGATGTCGCCGCCGTCGCGGACGTCGTCCTGATTCGGCGCCGTGAACGGATGATGCAGCGCCTCGAGACGGTCCTCGTCCTCGTTCTTCTCGAACATCGGGAACTCCGTGATCCACAACACCGCGTGCGCGTCGTCCGGGATCATGTCCAGCGTTTTCGCGACGTATTGCCGCACGCGGTCGAGCGACTTGTTCACGACGCTCTCGTCCCCGGCGCCGAAGAGAACGACGTCGCCCGCGCCGGCGCCGCACGCGTCGATGATTTCCCCGGCGACGTCCGCGAGGCCCTCGCACAGCGCCTTCCCGCCGCCCTCGAGCGAGACGCCGTCCTCGCCCACGCGCGCGAACGCCAACCCGCCGGCGCCGCCCTTGATGGCCTCCGCGCACACGTCGCCCTTCGGCTTCAACCGCGAGTTGGACAGCCTTTTTCCGTCGGGGACGCGAATCGCCTTCACCGCGCCGCCGTTCTCGCTCGCCGCGCCGCTGAACAGCTTGAACGCGCACCTCGACGCGATGTCCGTGATGGTCGTGAACTCCAAACCGTACCGAACGTCCGGCTTATCGCTGCCGTACTTGCTCATGGCCTCCGCGTACGTCATCCGCGGGAACGGCCGCGGGAGCGTCACGTCGACGCCCTCTTTAAACGCGGCGCACATCAAATCCTCGCCGAGGCTCAAGATGCCGTCCATGTCCGTGAACGCCATCTCGATGTCCAGCTGCGTGAACTCCGGCTGACGGTCCGCGCGCAGGTCCTCGTCGCGGAAGCAGCGCGCGACTTGGTAGTAACGGTCCGCGCCCGCGACCATGAGCATCTGTTTGAAGAGCTGCGGCGACTGCGGCAACGCGTAGCACGCGCCGGGCTGCAGCCGCGACGGGACGAGATAATCCCTCGCGCCCTCCGGGGTCGACCGCGTCAGCATCGGCGTCTCGATCTCGAGGAACCCGTGATCGTCCTCGAGGACGCCGCGCAGCGCGCGGACGGTCTTCGCGCGCAGCCTCAGGTTCTTCACCATCCGCGGCCGCCGCAGGTCCAACACGCGATTCTTCAGCCGAACCTCCTCCGACGCGCCGCCGCCAGCTGTGTCGTCGTCCTCCTCTCCCCCACCCCCGATCGCGAACGGCAGCGACTTCCCGACGACGTTCAAGACGTCCACCTCGTCCGCTGCGACCTCTACGGCGCCAGTGGGGATCTTATCGTTCGGCGCCGTGCGCGCCTTGACGCGTCCGCGCACGCGCACGACCCACTCCGCGCGCATCGCGGCGAGCGCCGCGACGGCGCGCGACGGCGTGTCCGCGTCCGAGACCACCTGGCACAAACCGGTGTGGTCGCGCACGTCCGCGAAGACGATGCCGCCCATGTCGCGCTGCTTGTCCACCCATCCGCAGAGGGTGACGACGTCGCCGACGTCGGCGTCGCGGAGGTCGCCCGCGGCGTGCGACCGCGACGGCCACGAGAGCTCGTCCGAGAGGAAGGACTCCGACGCGGCGGCGACGTCCGCCGCGTCCGCGTTCGCGGCGACCGCGGTCGTCGAGTTCGCGCGCGTCCCCCGGAGGAGCGCGGGGGAGCGTCTCGAGGCGTGCGGCGCGGGCGCGCGTCGTGGCGCCGCGGAGGGGAGCGTCGCGGCGGAGGACATCGACATCGACATCGACATCGACGGCGTCGTCGTCGTCGCGCGCGTCGAGCGAGATTCCGCGAGCGGCGCGCGGGCGCGATTCGTCGGCGCGCGCGGGACGACGTGGACGAGCGCGCGGGCGTGAGCGGACGGGCGCGCGGAGGAGGGCGCGCGGAGGAAGTTCGTGAGCGCCGACCTCGCCAGGCGCATCGAGCTTCGGCGCGCGCGCGGGTGTGCCGAGGCGCGCGGCGGGACGGAACCCTAAACCCTTTGGCGACGACCAGATCGCGTCATCCGCTGACGACGTGATGTTCCGGCGGAAGGAAGGAACTCTCTGCATCCGACGACGCGCGCGCCAGTTCCAGCGGGCGCGCGACGCGCCGCGCGCGCGGGAGCGTTCCAATGTGGACGCTCGCGACGACGCCCTTGCGCTCGACGCTCGCGGCGACGGCGCGCGCGCGCGCGACGCGCGACGCGCCGGCCGCCGCCGCGCGTCCGCGGCCGACGCGATCTTCTTCCGCCCGGTGCCGTCGTCGGTGCCGTCGCGTCGTCGTCGCGTCGTCGTCGTCGTCGTCCTCCAGCCCGGCGCCGCTCCCCGCCGACCGCGCCGCGCCGCGAGGACGCCCGGACTTACACGACTACCCCGGCCGACGACGATGGGAGCTCGCGCTCGACCCGTACTCGCGCATGGCGCTCCCGAATCGCGCGGGCGGTCCGGAAGTCCAGAAGCGCCCGACGAGCGACATCTTCTGGGGCGCGCTCGTGTGCTTCGTCACGTTCAGCGTGCTCGGTCTCCTCGACGCGTCGATAAAAACGCGGCTCGGGCTGCCGTTCATGCACGGCGCGTGGGGCACGATCTCCATGCTCGCGTTCGGGACGATCGACAACCCGGTCGCGCGGTGGTACAACTGCGTCGTCGCCACGATCGCGTCGTGCGCCGTCGTCGCCGCGTGCTTCCATTGTTTCGGCGCGGCGTGGTGGAGCCGCGCGCTCGCGGTGTCGATATCGCTCGCGTTCATGATGTGGACCGGGAGCGTGCACCCGCCGGGCGCGGCGGCGGTCATGGCGTGCATGGACATCTCGGGGTTTCAGTCGTTGGGGCTGTGGTACGTCGCGTACCCGACGCTGTTCGGGTCTCTGTTCATCCTCGCGATGGGGAAGTTGTGTCAACGGCTGAAGCGGCGGCACGAGTGGACGTGGGGGTCGCCGGAGACGCCGCCGCCGGACGAGTACTGCGTCGTGCGGCCGGAGCGAGGCGATCGCGAGTGGTTGGGAGGAGGGAGGGACGGGAAGTGGTCGGAGTACGACACGGAGATCGAGGAGGCGCTGGAGGCGCGGCCGGGGGGGTTCTGCGACGACGACGATTGACGAGCGTAATATGTTTTTTCTTTCGCGTCGATGTGATATGATAAGACTCCGCTACCTTACGTACACGATGGAGGCGCTCTCTCATTTCGCCGCCTGCGCCTCCTGCTCCTCCGCGGCCGCGGTACTCCTCGCCGCGGCGGCGCCGATGATGTTCACCATCCTGTTCACCTTGTCCTCGTTCATGCTCAGCCTCTCCTCCAACAGCTGCATCGTCTGCGTGAGCACGTCGAGCTGCCCGACGATGTGCCCGAGCGTCGACGTGACCGCGTCGTCGATCGCGGTCACCGGCGGCGCGTCCGGCATCGGCGGCGCGGACGGGTGCTCCGGCGCCGCGGGCGGCTGCGGCAGCGGCGACGCGGGCTGCGGCAGCGGCGACGCGGCCGCCGCGGGCGCGGGCGCCTTGGTCCGCACCCGCGGCGGCGTCTTCTGCGGCGTGCTCACGCTCCGCGCGGGCGCGGTGGACGGCTTCTTCCCGCCCGACGCCGACGCCGACGCCGGCTTCTTCTGCGGCGACGGCACGGGGATGATGCCCTCGCCCGCGTTCTCCTTCCCGCCCGGCGCGGATTTGGACGCGGGCTCGATCGCCGGCGGTTTGTTTTCGCCGCCGCTGTAATCGCCGAGGACGCGGTCAAAGTTCGTCTTCCACACCATGACCTGGTCGTCGTTCCCTCCGGACGCGAAGTAGTCCCCGGCCGGGGAGAACTCCGCGTTGAGGACCGCGCCCTCGTGCCCGTTGAGGGTGTAAAACAGCTGTCCCTCGCGCAGATCCCACACCTTGATCGATCCGTCGTCGCTCGACGTGAGGAGGAAATTTCCGCTCGGGTGAAACGACACCGAGTTGACGCGCGCGCCGTGCGCGCCGTCGTAGTGCTGCACGAGCTTCTTCGATCGCACGTCCCAGAGCTGAACGACGCAGTCGTCCCCCGCGGACGCGATGCACGTGCCGTCCGGGTGAAACTTACAGCTGTTCACCGCGCTGAAGTGGTCGTCGATCACGTAGACGCAGCGTCCGGCTTTCACGTCCCACAGTCTCACCGTCTTGTCGTCCGACGCGGACACCGCGGCGTTGCTCTCCGGGGAGAAGCTCGCGCACTTGACCCAGTTCGTGTGCCCGGTGAGCGTGGACAGGAACTTGCCGTCCCGCGCGGACCACAGCTTGATCGTCTTATCGTCCGACGCCGAGACGAGGCTCTCGCCGTTTTCCGAGAATTCGACGGAGCGCACGCACGCCGAGTGCGCCTTGAGCACCTTGGGCGTGTACAGGCCGACGACGGAGGGCGTCCAGAGGCGGATCGTGCAGTCCTTGCTTCCGGACGCGATGGAGCCTCCCGTCGGGTTGTACGCCACGGTCGTGACGGCGTCCTAATAAGGCGGGGGTGGGAGGAGGGGCGAGGCCGCGCGTGAGCGAGAGCGAGCGCGCGGGGGACGCCGCGGGCGAAGAATCGAACTGAAAAAGAACGAGCGCGGCCGCGGCGCGGCGCGACGCGCGGCGTGAAGGGACGCGCGATGCGACGCTCGCGCGCACCTTGTGCCCCGTGAAGCGATACGCGCGCATCTGCGGCTTGAAGTTCCAGATCATGAGCGAGTTGTCGTTCGACGACGTGATGAGCTGCTTCATGTTCGGGTTGAACGCGCAGCACGTGACCGCGTCTTTGTGCCCGCGGAACGTCCGCTCCAGGGTGGGGTCCTCCGACGACTCGTTCGCCATGGGGACGCCGCCGAAGCGAACCATGATGCCGGGCGCGCGTGGGGACGCTCCGTGCGGGGGGTGAGTGATGACGACGCGTCGTCGCTCGTGAATTTGAAAACGGGCGAATTTTCGTGCGGTCAAATCGTGAGTTTTTCACCCATTCATAGGTTTCAACATTTGATCGTGTCTGCTTTCAAATGACCCGCATATGGAATCGCCCGTATTGGCGCACAGCGCGTCAAAGTTTCGTTCAACACACGTTCGCTCTCTCATCGCGCCGCGCTCGCGCCTCCGGCGCTCTCTTCCGCGCGCTCCATCTTCCACGCCCCCTCCTTCAACACCCACGTCTCCTCCTCCTCGCTCCATCGAAACCATCGCGGCGTCCACGCCTCCCCCGCTCTCGCCCGGCGCGCGCGCTCGCCCCGCTCGTCGCGTTCCACTTTTTTCTTCGCCCTCTTCGCGTCGTCCCAACGCCGCTCCTCCATCGCGCGTATCACCTCCCCCCACACCGCCTCCGTGGCCTTGACGCCGTCGCTCTCGTGCGCCCAGTTGTGTTCTTTCACGAACCCGGCGACCTCTTTCCTGGCCGCCTCGGACGCGTCGTACAGGACGCCGACCTCGGGGCGATCGCGACCCTTCTTCTTCGCGGCGGTCAATGCGGCGGTCTCCTCGCTTATTACTCCTCGAAGGTCGGTCGCCGTGACCCTCGCGTCGTACCGCCCGGCGATCGCGAACAGCGTCCGTTCCGGGTCCGCCTCGCGGAATACCCTCCCGATGACCCTGAACCCGCCGCTCGCGCCCTCGGCGAACTTCCGAGGCTTGTGCCGCACCTCCGCGCGAAGGCCGCTCTCGCGGCAACGCACGACGAACGGCGCCTTGGACTCCATCTGCACGTACATCCGCGGGACGAAGTGCCACTCGAACCCGACCATCGTCGTGTCGTACGTCTCGTAGACCGGGTCGTCCATCTCGGCGGCGGCGTGGGCGCGCGCGGGCGGGACGCGGACTCTGAAGACGCGCTTCCCGATCATGTCGATCTCGACGCGAAGACCGACGAGCCGCGGCCGCGCGCGGAAGTGCCCGTGGACGCTCCAGCCGTCGCCGACGCTGCGAGGGAAGGCGCGAGCGCGCGCGCGTCGGTCAGTCGCGTTGAAAGGAATGCATGCGCGCGGCGAGGCGAAGCGAGCGGCGAACAGAGGGAGAAGCGAAAGGGGCCCGCCGCGCGGGAAGCGGTCGGACGCGAGCCTCTCGCCTGTGAAAAGCCGTCACCGGCGGGTGATGCGTCACTTGCTCCAACACGCTTCGTATCTCGACGCCGTTCGAGAGGTGCAGCTCGTGCCGCGCGGTCTCGCCGAGGACGGGGTTAAACGGCTTCTGGAGGTGCGCGGGAGGTTCCGCGTCCGCGAGGAGCGCGCGGACGACGCGGAGGATCCGTCCCTCGGGCGTTGAAGCCGGCGGGGGCACGGTCGTCGCGACGTCGACGTCGCGCGCTTCGTCCGCGTCGACGTCGACGTCGACGTCGACTTCGATTTCTCCGTGGACTTCGCCGTCGTCGCCGTAGTCCACGCTGACGTTATCCCACGCCGCGTGGTCGTCCTCCAGGTCCGCTAAGTCCTCGAGCGCTTCGATCGAGTGCTGTCGCTCGACCGCGAAGAAGGGGGAGGAGAATTTGGATTTTCGTTCGTCCTCGCCGTCGCCGTCGCCGCCGTCGCCGTCGTCGCGCGATCGGTCCGCCTCTCCCGCGATCCCGCGCGCTCGCGCCGCCTCTCGAAGCGCGCGCGACCGGGCCCCAAAGTCGCGCTGCAGCTGCGTGAACAGCCGCGTCGCGCGCGGTCGTCGTCGCTCCCGTTCCCCCGGGGAACCCCGCGGCGGCGGCCGCGTCGACGCCGGCCCACCGGCTCCGGCGGCGGCGGGCGGCTTCAGCGACGATTCGCCGACCGCGTGCGTTCGCAGGACGGACGTCCGCGCGTGCCAGCGGATGGGCGTTCCCGCGAACGCGGTGAGGTCGAGGCTTCCGCCCGCGGCGCGCGCGGCTTTCGTCATCGAGCGCATCATGCGCATGCCCGACGCGACTCTCGCGACTCTGGCGAGAGCGCCTTTCCTCTTCGTCTTCTTCTTGGTCGTCGTCGTCGTCGTCGTCGTCGTCGCCGCCGCCGCCGCCGCTCCCGCGTCGCCGTCGTCGCCGTCGTCGCACAGGCGCTCGATCGCGTCGTCCTCGAGGTGCTCGGACGCGCTCGCGAGGAGCTGCGCCACGCGCGCGTCCATCGCGGGCGGGGTGTCCGGCGGCGGCGCGGGCTGCGCGAGCGCGAGCGTCGTCTTCGTCGTCGTCGTCGTCGTCGTCGCGTTTCGAGGCGACCGCGCGAGCGAGGGGACGCGGTCGCCGCCGCCGCCGCCGTCGTCGTCGTCGTCGTCGTCGGACGCGAAGCTGCTGCGTCCGGAGCGGTAGCTCGACGCGTCGTCGTCGTCGTCGTCGTCGTCGTCGCCGACGCCGTCGACGCGCGCGCGGTCGACCTCGAGCGGCGTTGTCGTCGTCGTCGTCGTCGCCTTCCGCTCGAGCGACGACGGCGCTCGGACGAGGCGCGCGGCGCCCTCCGCGGCCGCGGCGGCGATCGCCGACGCGACGACGGACTCGCTCGGCGATCGCGGCGGCCTGCAGACGCAGTTCCCCATGGCGCGCGCGCGGTGGCGGTGTGGCGGCGACGGACGACGACGCGCGGTGCGCGAGAGGGTGGAGGGGAGCGCCCGGGCGTCGCACAAGCCTCGGGCGCGGGCGCCGGGAGTCGTCTCGGAAGCCTCGACGCGTCGAACAGAACGGAGGGAACGCCGCTCTGGCGCTATCACAAATAACGACGACTCGACTCAGTCCACCTCCGCGACCGGCGGAGGCGGCAGAGCCCCCCCGAACGCCGCCGCCGCCGCCGCATCCTTCCCCGCCCCCGTCTCCCGCGAGAAGACGCCCTCCCTCTCCTTCCTCCGCTGCCACTCCTCGTCGCTCTGCGGGACGTACCGGAACCACATCGTCCGACCCTCGAACGTCCTTCCGTTCATCTTCGACGAGCACCTCACCGCCGCCTCCAGCGCCGTCCCGCCGACGCCGCTCGCGCCGCCGCCGCCCTCCTCGAACTCCAGCGATATCCGCTTGTCCCCGTGTTCCGGCGCGACGTGCGCGATAACGCTCTCGACGTCCCACCCGGCGACGGCCGCGCACTCGCGCCTGACGACTTCCACGACGTCGGCGACGACGTCGTCGGGTTCGCAGTGCTCGCGGCACACGACGTTGTACGCCCAGAGCTTCTCGTTGGGCTCCTCGAGAAGCGGCAGCGCGATGTCCGGGATCGCGTACGTCGCCGCGTCGCCCTCCTTCGCCGGCGCCGCGTCCGGCATCGCGCGCTTGCACACGATCGGCTGCCTGAAGCACCACGCGCCGGTGAGCGCCTCTTCCGCGACGACGGTTAACCGCGGATCCGCGAATTCGCAAAACACGTGCCCGGTGTTCCGACCGCGCGCGTCCGGCATGACGCAAAACGACTTCAGCTCCCCGATCGCCTGCAACACCTGGCGGATCTGCCCTTCCGTGTGCAGCGGGTCGAACCCGCCGACGTACAGCTTGTTCGGGCCGTCCGGCGTGCGCTTCGGGAGCTTCGGCCACTCGCTCACGAGCGGCGGCGGCGCGGGGATCGCGAGATCTTCGGGCCACGGCGGCGGCGCGTTCGCCTGCTTCTCCCCGAGCAGTCCGATCCCCTTGGGTCCCTCGATCTGCAGCCCGTCGCGAATTACCACCGGGTTCTTCGACGGGTCGTAATCGCGCGGACGGTTCACGCGGATCTTCCTACCGGTGTCGCCGTACACGACGCCGTCGAACATGAGCGCGGATTGCGCGTCGTCGCAGTTGGTAAACTCGGCGAAACCAAATCCTTTCTCGTGTTGAATCTTCACGTCCACGACCGGCGGCCCCGCGGCCGGGTTGATCGCCGCGCCGGAGTTGAGCATCAGGTCGTTCAGAAACCGTTGCACGTCGCTGTTGATCGCGCCCGGCGGGATGCCGCCGATGTACAGCCGCCGCGCTTGACGCGTGTGTTGCGCGTAGGCGGTTTGTCTCTGCGGCTCGTTCATCCCCGCGCCCCAGCCCTCGGGCATGCCGGGGTACAGCGCGGGGTCCGCGGGCGCGGCGTCTACGTCCGCGTACCCGAGCGGCATCCCGAGCTGGGCCTGGATCGCCGCGGCAGCTTTCGCGGCGGCGGCTTTCGCGGCCTCGACGGACATGGCGCTCGCGCCGGACGGCATCGTCGCGATCGGCGCGTCGTTCGCGACGCCCGCGCCCGGCGGCGGTGGCGGCGGCGGGACGCGCGTCGTCGCGACGTTCGCGCCCGGCGGCGGCGGCGGCGGCGGGACGTTCGCCGCGCCGCCCGCGCCGCCCGCGCCCGCGCCCGCGCCCGGCGTCGCCGCCGCGGGATCGTCCCCCGGTTGCTTACGCCTCGCGACGAGGCCTTCGCCCCATCGCGACGTTCGCCCGCGCTTCTTCTCGGGCGTGTCCGGCATCGCCGCGGCGAAGGGGACTGATCGGACGCGCTCTGCGAGCACCACCGAACGCGGCTGCGCGTCGCCGAGGTGGTCGCCCTGTTCGCGTCGCGCGCGGCGTCGTCGTCTGGCGCGATCGGTCGTTGCCCTAATCCACTCGGCTGAGATGATCTCTGCTCGAAATAAAATTCGCGCGCCAAGAAAAAATAACGTCTCGTCGCGCGAGCGCACTTCGCGGGCGCGCGCGATGGCGCGGTCGGCGACGCGCGTCGAACATCCGCGCCCCCCCGCGCGCGACGACGCGGCGTCGGCGTCGAGCAGCGCGCTGCCGTCGAGCCGCGACATCGAGGCCGAGTTCGGGCTCTACGCGGGCGACGAGTGCGACGTCGAGATCGACGACGAGGGCGACGTGCGATGCGCGTGCGAGGGCTGCGCGCGATGGAAAGCGTACGTCTCCGGCACGCTCGGTCCGCCGCATCCGACGTGGCCGCAGTACGAAGTCTTCACGCGCGAGCACGTGCGCGCGCTCGCGGAGTACCTCTCGAAGCGCGCGCGCGCGTACGCGGACGAGGACGAGGACGAGGATCGGCCGCGCCGTCGCGCGCTCGAAGTTCTCGAAGTCGGCGCAGGCGACGGGAGACTGTCGCGCGCGCTGAACGACGAGTGCGCCGCCATCGCGCGCGCGTCGCCGTCCAGGGGGGTGTCGGTGACGGTGCGACCGACGGACGACGGATCGTTGGGACTGGCGCGCGGAGATCGCGTCGTCCGGGACGGGGCGCCGGAACCGCCGGAACGCGTCGACGCGGCGGCGGCGCTCGAACGGTACCGTCCGACGATCGTCCTCGCGTGTTGGCAGCCGATGGGCGTGGACTGGACGGCCGCGATGCGCGCGTGCGACGCGGTGCGAGAGTACGTGCTCGTCGGGGAGACGGACGACGGCGTGTGCGGGCGGCCGTGGGAGACGTGGGGGTATCGCGGCGGCGGCGGCGGCGGCGGCGGCGGCGGCGGCGGCGACGGCGACGACTCCGACGACGACGACGACGCGCGACGCGTGAGTTACGAGATCGAAGCCGCCTTCAGCGGCGACTTCGAAACAGACGTCGCCGCGTTTCGATTAGCGATGCGTCGCGACCCTCACGTCGCGGCGGTCGTTAACGGATCGCGGACCGAGAAAGAAGACTCCGACGACGCCGACTCCGACGACGAGCCGCCGCCGCACGAAAAGGACGGGTTCGCGCGCGTCGACTTGAAAGACGTGAGCGCGCGTCAGATTTGCCGCACGGACGAGCGGTGGCGCGCGAGGCGACAGTCTAGGACGGTGTCGTTCCGCAGGGTAGGAAAGGAGGATGGTAGAAACGACGAGTAGAGTAGACGAAGACGCACGCGTACGGCGTTTGACGACCGACGACGAGTAGTGTAGATTCGAAGTAGTACGCACGCGATGCGAATTCGTATGAGCAAACAGTATGATACGAGCCCGATCTACACACGCACGCTGGAGGTGCCGAGTTCGGGAGGGCGGGTGTTTCGTTTGTTCGCGTTCGTCGAGATCTCATCTCATCCTCCGACGCGCCGCGGGGGCGCTCGTCCTTCCTCGCGCGATGCCGAGCGCGGTCTCGCGCGCGCGCGGATGGCTCCTATCGCTCGCGGCGATCGTCCTCCTCACCGCGCACGACCGTTCCTGGACCTGGCGCGGGTACGTCGCCTCCTCGTTCGCGTCGTCCGAGCATCTCTTGTATCACGCGATCGGTCACGCCCCGTGCGTCATGCTCCTGAACCGCACCGGCGCGGCGGGGTGCAGCACCCCTGCTGGGCGCTCGCGCGTCGTCGCGACGCTGCAGCGCGCGACGTCGATGCGCGACGTCGCGGAGTTGAAGGAGGCGCGGATGCTGCTGACGCCGCCGTCGGTGTTCTCGGACGTGGTGCGCGCGCGAGCCGCGGGGACGCTGAGCGCGCGCGTGAAGGGCGTCCTCGTGGAGCGCGCCGACGACGCGCTGAACGCCACCGCGGACGGCGTGGCCGCGTTCTCGAACGCGGAGCGGTACCCGCAGAGCGCGCTCGCGCTCGGCGGCGACGCGGCAATCGCGATCGACTGGAACCCCGTCGGCGACGGCGCGGCGACCGCGCGCTTCGACAGATTCCCGATCGCGTTTCTCGACGCGGACGCGACGACGCGCGCGTTGGAGTTCGCGACGGAGAACGCCGCGGCGGCGTACTCGCGCCCGAGCGTCGTCGCGAGCGCGAACTTCGCGATGGCCGCGGACGGGTGGCGGAGCCGCGCGAAGCGGTCGGACGCGTCGCGGGACTCGATCGAGTGCGTGCGCGACGGGCGGTGCCTCCCCGTGGGCGCGCACAGCGTCGTCGCGTCCGCGCCGCCCGTCGGCGGCGGCGGTTCGTATTCCGGGCTCGGCGACGGTTCGTCTTCCTCAAGCGGGTTCGTCCTCGTCGCGTGCAAGCTCGACGGCGGGAGCGGAGGGATGTTTCAGGAGATGTCACGAGACGCGAACGGCGCGCGGTCGGGGTTGATCGCGACGCTGGCGGCGGCGAAGGCGTACTCGGCCGCGCTCGCTGCCGCCGCCGGGTCGATCGGCGCCGGGGTCGCGCCGAAGCCCGTGGTGTTCGCCGCGTTCGGCGGCGAGTCGTTCGGGTACTCGGGGTCGAGGCGGTTCGCGCGGGAGCTGCACCGCGCGCGCGCGTCGTCGTCGTCGTCGTCGTCGTCGTCGTCGTCGGACGGAGCGGCGAGCGTCTTGGGGGGACTGGCGGGGATGTCCGCGGACGCCGTCGTGGAAATGGGCGCGGTGGGCCTCGCGTCGCGGCGCGTGCCCGCGTCCACGACGACGCCGACGGTGTACGCGCACGCGAACGTCGACGGCGGCGACGCGACGGACGCGATCGTCGACGCGCTGATCGCGGGCGCGGCGGCGGCGCCGAGCGGCGAAGGGAGGGTGGAGGTGAAACGCGCGAGCGGCGGAAGCGACGCCTCCTCTGCGGGGTCTCTTCCGCCGTCGTCGGCGTTTTCGTTTATTCGACGCGACGCGTCGACGCCGGTCGTCGTCCTCGCCGAGCACGACGGCGCGCCGTACTCGGACCCGTTCTACGGCGGCGTCTACGACGCGGGCGTGGACGCGGTCGACGCGGCGCGGATGGCGCGCGTGGCCGCGGCGGTCGCGAGGGCGGTCGCGCGCCTCGCGTTCGCCGACGCCGCGTCCGGAGCCGCCGTCTCCGCCGCGGTGTCGGACGCGGCGACCGCGTCCACGACTTCGAACCTCACCGCGTGCCTCGTCGACGAGCGCGTCGGGCTCGCGGCGTGCGACGCCGCGCGCGCGCTGTTCACGCCGAACGATCCGGGGCCGGGCGACGCGGGCGGGCAGCGCGCGCCGGGGAGTTATCCCGGCGTCGCCGTCGCGGAGGCGGGGCGGGAATTGGATCAGGACCCGCGACGCGGGAAGGGCGACGTCGCGCAGTTCGCGTGGCACTTCTTAGGCGAGGTCACCGCGGTGGCGGCCCCGAGCGGTGTTTTGAGTTCTAAACGCGCGTGCGGTGGGAACGGCGACTGCGACGCGGCGAGCGGCGAGACGTGCGTCGGCGCCGTCGCCCCGGCGGCGACGCGGCGGCGCCGGCGGCGGCTCCTCGGAAATTTCGTCGGCGGTGACGGCGACGACGACGGCGACGCCGACGCGCGCGTCGGGGCGTGCCTCGCGTCGTCCCCGCGGTTCATCCCGGCGACGTCGCACCGGTTCGTCTTCGACGCGGACGCGGGAAGATGGAACGTCGCGGACCCGGACGAGGACGAGGAGGATCTCCCCGGCGGCGCGGACGCGCTCTGGGCCGAGAGTGATTGGCCCTCGTCGATCGGGATCGAGATGTACCGAAGCGAGGGCGTCGTTCGCGAGACGATGTTCTTCGCGCTCGGCGTCGCGGTCGTCGCGGGTGCGCTGGCGTGCGCGAAGTGCCGCGAGGAGCGCGAGGAGAAGTCCGAGCGGTACCGCGAGTAGGCGAACGAGGGATTTTTTTCCGCGAAGGTAGAAACTACGCTAGCACGATGGAGCGCGATTCGTTCCGATCCGATCCAGTCTATTCTTTCTTCGACGCGTTCGCGGATATCCACGCCGCGGTTCCCGCTTTCCTCCACTCCGTCTGCTGGTCGAACTCGAGTTCCTCGTCCGCGGCCATCCCGACGCCGACTTTCGCGACGCCCCCCGCGACCTTCCATCGCCTCTTCGCGACCTCCTCCTCCTCCTCCTCCTCCTCGTCGTCGCCGCCGCGTGTCGTCTTCGCGCTCACCCCCGGGTTATCTAACGGCGGCACCGCTCTCCCGCCGGTCATCGTGACCGTCTTACTCGCCTCGTCGACGACGTACGTCACCTCCACGTCGCACAGGGTCACGCGGTAGACGTCAAACTTTTTCGCGTCGGCGGCGGCGACGCGTTCTCGCGCGGCTCTCATGTCCAACGCCAGCACCTCTTTGACCATCTCCACGAACGCCGCGCCGGACGCGTACAGCGCGTCCGGCGGCGCGAGCCCGCTCCGCCGCAGCTCTTTCGCTTCCCTCTTCAGGCGCTTGCGCGTCTCGGGGTCGACGCTCGCCGCCGCCGCCGCGGGGCTCTTTTTCCTCCCGCCTCCTCCGCTCCTCTGCTTCATCCCCGACTCCGGCCCTTCCCTCTCCAACCGGATCCGCCGTCGCTCCTTCACGCTCGCCTCGTACGCCGCGCCCACCTCCGCGTCCGCGCGCGCGCTCGACGCCACCGCGTCGATCCGCAGCGGCTCGTCCCGGTCGGTCGCGACAGCGTTCACCCAGGGAGGCGCGGTCGCGTCCGGCACGCAGTCGCAAAACGGCGCGTACGGCTTCGGGGTCGAGGGTCCGTACGAAGCGACGTCGGGGTGGAGTTCAAAGGCGTCAGCAGGAGTTGAAAGGCGTCGCGGTGTGTCGGGGATTGAAACCGTGGGGTGATGGGCGGAGAGAAACGCCGGGAGATAAAGTCCTAGAGGAACGACGTTCACCACGCGAACGCGGTCGTACGGGGACCGGTGTAAGATAGAACGCGCCTTCACGTCCAGCACGGGCGTGCCGTCCACGAGATCCGCGCCGCCGAGCGTGAGCGTCTTGGCGTCCACGTCCACGGCGATCACCCGCGCGATGGAGAGGCCGACGGGCAGCGGGCGGTGCGGCGTGCGCGTCGCGAGCGCGCCGACGGGCTCGCCGTTCAGCCGCGGAACGCGCACCTTCGCCTTTACGTTGTGCCCGTGACGGCGGCGGTTCCGGTTCGTTCGACGCGACTTCTTCTTCGAATCCCTCATCCGCGCGTCGTCGTCGCCGCCGTCGCCGCCTCCCTCCTCCGTCGCCTCCTCCTCCTCCTCCTCCTCACCCTCACCGCCGCGGTCGCCGCTCGCGATGTTCGTGTTCGCGTGGAACACGTAAATCACCCACACGTGCGAGTACTCCTCCAAGCCCGCGAGGAGGTCTCTCGGCAGGTGCGGTTCCAGCGCGACGACGCATCGCGCGGACGGCACGAGCGCGCCGCCCTGCCGCGGCGTCCCGTTCCGTCGCGAGAAGCACGAGTGCACCGTCGCGATCGGCGGGCCGAGCCCGCCGCGCGCGTCGAGGACGTCGCACCGCAGTGTCGCCTCGCGCAGCGCTTGCTCCGCGCGGATGCGTCCCTCGCGCTCCGCGGCGCGGAGTTGCATCTCGCGCCGCAGCAGTTTAGGCGCGTCGCGCGTGAACTCCTTGGCGCCGGTGACGACGACGCGGCCGCGGCGGCCGGACCACGGGCCGCGCCACAGCGCGACCGCGACGAGGGTGCCGAACCCGACGCCGCACGCGGCGGCGGCGAGCGCGGCCCGCGTCTCGTCGCGCATCGCGTCTCCTCGCGGTCTGACGCGCGACGACGGCGAGTCCGAGGTTTTCCAAACGACGTCTCTAAACTAAAAAGCATTCTGTTTCTGCTACCTAAACGCGTCCTCATCGCCCGTCGCCGTCGTCGCCGTCGTCCTCTTCTTCTCCCGCTCCGTCCGCGCCCTGTGCGCCTCCTTCAGCTCCCGCTCGCGCGCCAACATGTCCTCCTCGGACGCGCGCCCCGCGACGCACGCGATGTTGACGCAGTACCTGTTCCCTATCGCGTCCGGGAGGTTGTGCCCCTGGGGTCGTTCCATAATACAAAGCGAAGTCGGGGTGGAGTTGAAAGGCGTCAGGTGGAAATGAAAGGCGGCGAGGTCGGGGATTGAAAGCGAGGTGTGGGCGGAGAGAAACGACGGCAAAAGTCCTTAAGGATATGCGTTCACCACGCCGACGCGGTCGTATGGGGACCAGTGTGAACCAGAACGCACCAAGTGCGTGACGCCGTCGGCGGAGATGACCTCCGCGTTGTTTTCGCGGCCGAGGACGCGGACGTTTTCCCACACCACCTCCTCGTCGCGGAACGACGGCCACCCGTGCGCTCGGGACTCGGCCTCGAACTCGCGCCACGTGCGGCCCTGGGGACGATCGCGGGGATGGGGATGGGGATGGGGATGGGGATGGGGATGGAGATCGCGTCGGCGGGGACGGACGGGGACGGGACGCGGCGGCGGGAAAAGTGGGCACCGCGGACGGCGAGGAAAACCGAAGTTTTTCCGAAAACCAAAAGATGCGAGGATCGATCGAACGCGACGCACCCGCGGCGCGACGAACAGCGGCAGCCCCGTCGCGGAGTCGTGGAACGTCACCGCGTGCTGGAACGTCGTCGCCTCGTCGTCCAGGAACGTCGTGCCGCTGACCCAGTACCCCGACGGCTCCGCGAACGCTCGGTTCTTCGCGCATATCCGCGTCGCGATGTCGCGGTCGACGCCCCATCGAAGCTCGAGCTGCGTCTCGCGCGTCCCCAAGTTTTTCGCGAGCGACGCGTCCGCGAGGCGCGCTTCCCCGCGCGCCGTCGCGGCCGCGGCCGCGGTCGCGGTCGCGCGATCGATCGGTTCGCGCGAGCCGCCGCCGCCGAAGGCGACGTAGACGATCGTCGCGGCGACGACGAAGACGAGGAGGAGCTTTCCCGCGGGGGAGACCTCGCCCTCGCGCGCGCGAGGGCGGCGCATCGTGGGCGGCGCCATCGTTTGTGACGACCAGACTCGAAGCGCATGAACTGATGAAACAGAAGCGCGAGTCTCGGAAGCCGCGAGAGAGAGACACGTGCACGTCGCGCGCACGCACGCGCGCGGACGACACCGACGACGACGCGCGCGATGCCCACCTCCGCGACCGCCGCCGGCGCCCTCGCGTCCGCGCGCGCGCTCGCGCCTCCGCCGCCGCGAATTCGCCGCGCGCCGCGCGACTCGAGCCCCGCGCGTCAACGGCGCCGTCCTCGTCGCGTCATCGCGACGCGCGCGGCGGGCTTCGAGACGGACATCGGTCAAGCCATCGGATCGATCGTCCGCAAGGAGGTCACGCTCAACCTGCCCCCGGGAAGGGTCGGGCTCAGCGGCATTCGCGAGACGTTCGAGTACCTGCAAGACCCGAGAGGGTTCATCGAGCGCCGCGTCGAGGCGTACGGGCCGGTGTTCAAGACGGGGTTCTTCTTCAAGCCCGCGATCGTGTTCGGAAGCGCGGAAGCCATCGAGGAGTACAAGCGTTTCGAGGGCGAGTTGCCCGCGGACGAGGCGCTTCCGGAGACGTTCCGCGAGCTCCACACCGCGTACGGCGCGCTGCGGCAGAGCGGCGCGCAGCACAAGGCGACGCGCGCCAACTTCGGGAAGGTGTTGGGACGCGCGGCGCTGACGCACTACGCGCCAATCATCGCGCGGCAGACGCGAGACTTCGTCCGCGGCGATTTACTCGCGAGCGGGACGCTGCAGCCCGGGTACGAGTGCCGGCAGCACTGTCTCAGGTCGCTGTTCGAACTCTTCCTCGGCGCGATCCCGCCCGAGGACACGATGATGAAGATGTACGACTACAACGAGGGCTTACTGTCTCTCGGGAAGCTCACGAACGAGTTCGAGCAAGGCAAGGCGGCGCTCGAGACGCTGACCGAGTTCGTGTTGCAAACCTACCGGAGAGTTCGCGCGTCCGGGGAGCTCGAGACGGATCCGAGGTATTTCTTCCTGAGACAGTACAGCACCGCGACGGACGAGAACGACGAGCTATTCCCGGACGACAGGGTCGCGACGACGGTGGTGCTCATGGTGTGGGGCGCGTACATCGAGGCCGCGGCGAGCATGGG